>TARA_R110000850_G_scaffold150497_1_pt1 | contig 240140 bp, 216 predicted proteins | sample TARA_R110000850 | Tara Oceans TARA_R110000850 (sample SAMEA4397586) | marine metagenome | biome: Polar Biome; feature: [SRF] surface water layer (ENVO:00010504); material: water (ENVO:00002006), including particulate matter (ENVO:01000060) such as... | depth 5 m | reverse complement strand
AACATTCAATTTTTAAATTTGACACAGTTTATTTAACATACTCATTAATAAAGATTTGATTACCCTTATTTACACATTACATCAAATATATTTAAAGCTTTTTAAACTCGTTTACGGTTTCCCGTAAAACAACCACATTTTTAAGAACCCCTTGAAAACCCCCAAACAAACCTCCCCAACAACCACCGCATACCACCTCCACCACCTGTGCATACAGGCGGCAACCCGGGCGCATACACGCTCATAAAACAAGGGTTTTGCTCCACGATAGCGCGTTGGCGGGTTTTCGAGGAGGTATGGGGAGTGGTTTCTTTGGATTTTGGTGTTTGTTGTTTGGGATTTGCAACCCCGGTAGGGCGTGGGCGCCGGGGGTGTGCGGGTGGACATGCAAAAATGTACCGGGCCATCAGCTTGAGAGTGCTGCTTCCCGATACATCTTCAAAAGTGGAGCTATGAAGGCTGTGATGGGCCCTTAATCAATAGCGGCAGAAAAGCTTCCGTTGGTAACCGTGATGGTACCTTCAGAGCCTTCATAGCTCCCGGCTGAAAACTCAAATGTGCCTTTTAACTGGTTGTTGCTGTTGCTGGTGATGGTCAATGTGCCGTCAACATTTTGACCGCCAAACTCCTGATTGTTCTGGGTATCTGAATATACCACCCAAAAACCGTCTTGATCCATAAGGTCACCAACGGTGCCAATGGGGTAAGTGCCGGGTGCAGGGTTTGCAGAGGCGTTACCATCGTCAAAGCTCTTGTGGAAGACCAGGCTAAAGGTCTGGTCGCTGCTTGAGGTACCGTCATTGCTTGAAATCAAATAAGAGAAGTCTTGAACGATCACTACATAAGAGGCACCGCTTTTCTCGCCTTCCACAGCGCCTGAGATGTCAAAGGTGATTTCATTTGCGCCTACATTAGGGCCGTCGCCATTGTTTCCGTTATCGTCATCATCGGTACAGGCGGTGAAGGTAAACAGGAGTGTCAAAATAAAATAGAATGTTGTATTTTTCATAGTTGTGTGTTTCATAGTTGTGTGTTTAATAGTTGTGTGTTTAATAGTTGTGTGTTTAATAGTTGTTTGATGTGTATTGATTAAGCCCTTTTTTTATAGACCACATACATTCTTTTATCAGAATTGGGCCTTAATTGTATACCCACTTTGAGGCTGCCGTCTTCCAGGCTTAGGATATGCCATTGTATGCTGCGCTCGCCTTTGGTCAAAACCAGGGTGTCACCGTCGAGTTTCCATTCAAAACTGTTTTCTGAGGGTTCACAATTGGGTTTGTATTTTACTTCTTTTGCGGTATGGTCTTCGGCAAAAAAGGTGTGGTCTTTACCGCAGTCGGGCGCGGAATGTTTGTAGGGCATTAGCCAGCCTTCACCGTCATCGCCCATCAGGGTGCCTTCAAGTTCCCAGGCACCTGCAAGGGCAGCTTCATCAATGATTTGTGCCAAAGCGCCGGGACTCCACAGCAATAGGGCCGTCATCAAAAGGAGGGTGGTTTTTAGCATGATCTTTTTCATATGGTTTGGTGTTTTAGTGTTTATAAAAAAAACCGGGCATCTCTGCAAGACACCCGGTTTTGGTTTTGCTGTTATGCCTCGCATAATTCAGGGCCTACGTTCTCAAACGTAAGGTTTGTAGTGCTCAGGTTTTCAAATGGATCACCCCCGCTATAGCCATAAAAGACACAGTTGGGTATGTTCCTGAAAAGGGTATTGTCAACACTGATCACAGGCGCGGCATGCATATAAATAGCTCCTGAATTTTCGATGTTTCCTACGGGAAAGTCACCTTTGGCATATTCAATAATGGCATGCGAGATGACATTGTCTTGCTGGGTAAACCCAAAGAAGAGACCGCCCCAGTTGGTACCATTGGCTGCCGTGAGCAAGACAGGGTTGTCTGCGGTACCCAGTATCTGCAGGCTGAGGTCACTTCCGCCGTCTGTTGAGCCGTCATAAGGTTGCAGATAGGCCTCAGGCTCAAAATAGAGTTCGCTGCCTGCCTCAATAGTGAGGTGCCCGCCATCCCTGATATGCACACGACGGTCAACCAGATAAGGTACATCAAGGTTCTGCCACGTGCGAGGATCCTCTATTTCATAATGATCTGACACAATGTTCAGAAAATCTGAGGCGTTACCGCTGTAAGTAGAGCTGTTGTTAAATATATGCGCCATCTGTACAGTTACTTTTGCGGGCACACCGTTGTTTTCAGTAATGTTAAGGTTGGAAGTCATTACCGTGGCATTGGTTTCTATTCTGTGGAAGTCAAGGCCAAAGCTTCCGCCTTTGCTGATTTCTACATGGTTGAGTGTAAGCGCCTGTGGCGGTGTACCCGAAACGCCCCTTATGGCGAGACTTCCCTCATATAGTGGAGACATTTCGGTAAAGGGTTGTGAACCGGCATACTCAATAACGGCGTGTTCGATAGTATTGCTGAGGTTATGGGCTTCAGCAAAATACAGGCCTCTCCAGAAGCCGTTTTGTTGTGAGGTTCCCGTAAAGATTACAGGGTCTGTAGGAGTACCCCGCACATCAAAGAGCTTGTTTTCTGAAGCTACCCACATACCGGCGTGGTTTTCAAAAGCGATGACCACCCCGGGCTCTATCTTAAGGCTGCCTTCAATGCTGGCATAACAGCTTATGATATAGTCTACAGGGCGCTGCGGGTCGTTCTCAAGCACGCGGTCTTCTGAGAAATAATCACAATCAAGCGCAATGGGGGGCAGTATTTCCTCTACCGGGTCCGGGTCTTCATTGACATCTTCCATGCCATCGTCGTCTTTGCTACATGATACAAAAAGCAGGGTACTGCAAAGGATCATGGCAAGCAGGTGTGTTGATTTTAAGTGTTTTTTCATGGTATTCTGTATTTTTAAGTTTTAAATTAATTATGGTTTCTTACGTGTTATTATATGTTTGTAAAAAGTGTAATTCTTAATTTAGTTTTTAATCACTTGCTTGACGGTACTAGTATCCGGTGTGGTGATTTTAACCAAATAAATCCCGGTGGTATAAGGTGATACATCTATGCTGTTCTGGCCTTCTACAGTTTGCACGTGTTGCCCTGTAATCGTATAGATGCTTATGCTTTCTATGTTTTCTTTGGTTTCCAGATAGAGTATATCGTTCACCGGGTTAGGGTACATGGCAATTTGAAGTGCTGTATTGTTCAGGTCCTGTGTGGATAACGTGCTAAACTCATAAGCGCCCATATCTATGGCCGTGTTATTGACACGCATATTTCCGTTCAGGTCTATGGGGTTGCTGCTTCCGTCTGTGGGAAATACAGAGAGGTCTGTATTGGGGTCTCCTGCGTCCAGCGCGGGTGAGGAAGCTGCAAGGCTAAAATCGCCGCCTGCGGCGTCTTCAAACTCAGGGTCGATGATAAGGCAGTCGTCACAGATGAGCGTGCCCTCGTTTAGGGAGTTTGCTTCATCATAGAGCGAGTAATTACCGGTTACAGTTGCACCCGTGACATTGCCTATATCTGCTATATCCCCTATGTTGCCCCATACAATACTGTTGAGCATCGTGGTGGTGCCTTGTAAATTATAAAGCCCTGCGGCGACTCCCACAGTAGGGTCTCCGTTTTGGGTAATAGTTGCATTTATAAGTTCTAAATCCCCGGTATTTGCTATGGCACCACCGGCGTCTTCAGCGATGTTGCCCGTAAACAAAGCATTGATTAGGGTAGTGGCAGCACCTTCATTAATAAACCCACCGCCAAACTCAACAGCTTCATTATTCATAAACCGGGTGTTTTGGATGGTGGCATCGCTCTGGCCGATAACGGCCATACCTCCGGCAGCCCTGGCTGTATTTTCTTCAAAAAGCACATCGAGCAGGGTGGTGGTGCTTTGGGTATCTACCAATAACCCACCGCCTATATCGGCCTGGTTTCCGATAAATTCAGCATGGTCAAAGCTGGTTTGGCTTTCTGAACTGTATACAGCTCCGCCTTCATTGGGGGTATTGTTTGTGTTAAAAAAAGAATCAGTAAACTCAACGGTGCTTTCTGAAATAAAGAAGGCACCCCCAAAGCCATTCACGGATTGGTTGTCTGTAAAGATAACAAGATCAAAAACCCCTGTGCTGTTTGATAACAAACTCACTGCTCCGCCATTGCCATCAGCCGTATTACCTTCAAAGACACCTTCTGAAACTGTGATGAACCCTGAGGCACTGGAAGCACGTATGGCGCCACCCCTGTCACCGGCTGTATTGTTTGTAAAGAACACATCTGTAAGGGTTACAGGTCCTGTACTGAACAATCCGCCACCGTCTGTGTTTGCTGTATTGTCTGAAAAGTTACTTCCTGAAATGATCAGGGTAGCAAGATTGCCATTAATGATACCGCCACCGCTGAAACCTGCAGTATTGTTGGTAAAGTTAACATCAATAAGGGTCGTGGTAGACGTTCCGTCATTGCTGAGCCCACCGCCAAAGTTCAAGGCCGAATTGTCAGTAACCGTCACATCTGTAAGGGTTAAATTGTTACCCCCAGCGACGCGAATGCCACCTCCGGTCTCATCGTTGGCCCCATGCCTGATGATGACACCTGAGATCTGTACGGTCACACCGCCCACTACAGTAACGGTGCGCCCGGTGGCTTGCCCCGGTGCAACGTCTGCCTGAATGATGGTCCCGCCGGGTTGTGTGCTTCCGGCTCCCTGAAGGGTTAAGTCTTTTTCTATGCGAGGTTTCTCCGTATACACCCCGGCAGCAATGTCAATAATATCACCGCTACCGGCCATTTCCATGGCATAATCAATGGTAGCACAGGGGCTTGAAGGGTCTGTGCAATTGCCGGCATCTGTGCCTGTGGCATCTACATAACGGGTGGTCTGTGCATTGACCCCCAGGGCAAAAAGAGCAAAAACAACCAGCAATATCGGGGTGCGTTTTATAAGCACCCGGCTGTTACCGGCTTTTGTGCGTGTGTGATTCATATTTAATAAGTTCATGTGTTGTAAGTATTTAAATGTTGAGGGCATCACATTCGGTTTCGGCTACAGTTGATGGATGATTCCATGACGGTGCAGCAAGCGTGTATGCCCTCAAACAATAAGGGGTTATATATTAAATTTTACACCGGCACCTGCTACCAGTTGTCCGCCATCAATGAGTACATATTTGAGCTCTGCAAAGGGAACGATGCTGCCGCCGGTCTCAATGTTGATACCGCCACCCAGGTTGAGGCCAAAGCGCCCGTCTGATGCCGAATAGCTTTCTCCAAAGATGGAGTCGCCATCATAAGATATTTTCACACTGCTGTAGTTAAGACCGCCCAAGGCATAGACGCCCATACTTTCGTTTGACACGAAATAGTAGTTGGCATTGGCATTCACTTCCAGCCAGTTGATTTTAATACCAAACTCATCTTTTGGGAAGTAATAAATAAGAGAAGGCGAAATGGTAAGGTTTTCCACTACGGGAAATTCGGCATTTGCGCCGACACCTATGTTTTCAATTTCGGTTCCATACGCCAGGAACGCTCCGATTCGGGTATCTTCCTGCGCCTGTGCAGTGAAGAACAACCCTAAAATAAACATCATTGATACTACTGTTTTTTTCATTTGTTGCTTTTTAGATTAAACATATACCCATTCATACGTTTCAAAAGGAGAAGTAAACATTGTGCGGCAAAAAAAATAAAAAGCCGCAGGGGCGAGCGTGGTAAAACATAAGGTATATGTCTTGTTAACAGCTTGTTAGAGGGGTGTTCGGGGAATTTAAAAAAAGTTTATATTTGTATATGTTTACTTTTCCCCCAAATATGCATTAATGATTAAAGACCAGTATGTAGTAGATAAACTTAAGGAAGAGGATTTAAAGACGCTGGATGAGGTTTATCTTACTTATAAAAAGGAGTTTTTTTTATTTGCCAGGACCTTTTCCATACCGGAAAGTGATATCGGTGATGTCTATCAGGAAACCATCATCAGCCTGTATGAAAATATACAGAACAAAAAGCTGGAGCACTTGACCAGCACACTGAAGACCTATTTGTTTGCCATTGGAAAGTTTAAAATTTACAAGCAATTACAAAAAAACAAAAGCCTGACCCACGAGGGGAACATCATTCATATTTCTGAAGAGATGCAGGTGTTTGAAACCGAAGCGGAGGAAGAGCGGCAACACCTCATCCAAAAGGGCTTACAGCAGTTGGGGGCAAAGTGCCAGAAGGTATTGGAATTGTATTACTATAAGGGGATGGCACTGGATGAAATACAAACCGAACTGGACTACACTTCAAAAGATGTATTAAAAAGCCAGAAGTCACGATGCCTGAAACAGTTAAAAGAATTAGTCAAAAAAAGTTATGAATAAGGAGGGGTTAACAGAAAAATATTTTAGCAACCGGTTGAGCGAGGCTGAGTTTGTGAAGTTGCAAGAGCTTCTTGAAACCGATGCAGCCTTTCGTGAAGCCTTTTACAGCGAACTTGAAATACAGCAGGCCCTTGCCGGTGAAAAGCACCGGTCTTTAAAGGAACGCTTTGAGAAACTGGAGGAAATCCCGAAACGAAAAAACAACTGGCACCTCTATGCGGCCGCGATAGCTGCCCTGATTGCCATAGGTTCCCTCTTTTACAACACCGAGCCCAACTATCAAGAGGTGTATGCAGTACATTTTGAACCTTATCCCAATATAGTAACTCCAGTCGTGAGAAATGCTTCCGAAACACCCATTGAAAAAGCTTACAGCTATTACAATAATCGAAAATATAAGGATGCAATAAAAGCTTTTGAAGAGTTAAAAATAACAGACACAACAGGGTTTGTCACTTTTTATTACGCAATGAGTTTAATGGCAGACAGTCAAGTTGAAAAAGCTATTAACACTTTGGAAAACCCCAATTGGGAAATTCCTCAAAAACTCCAGAGTCAAACGGATTGGTACCTTGCATTAAGCTATTTAAAATCCGAAAATAAAGAGAAAGCAATTTTCTATCTGGAAAAAGTGATTATCACTGACGGAGCAATGGCTTCACAAGCTAAAAACATACTTCTGAAAATTAAATAGATACTTCTACAAGACTTTAAAAGTAAGACGACTCCAGTAAATAAAAGGGGTTTGGATTGACATTACAACTTCTTAAGGCTTTGTTATTAAACCTTAAAAGATTATTTTTGCTTTGCCTCATGATTCTATTTTTATGAAAAAACCTATACTTCTCTTTTCTCTTTTGTTTGTTATTGTTAGCGCGCATTCCCAAAATAAATGGGAGGATTTTACAAAAACTGCTGATTCTCTCGATTTAAAAATGCAATTTAATGCATCTTTATCTTTTAGGGAAAAAGCCCTGAAGGCAGCAAAAAACCAACCGGATTCTATACAAAAAATGCTCTTGGGATTGCAAATGTTTACCCGGGCTGAACACAATTTCAATAAAGGGTCTCAAGCCTATTCTGAAGCTTATGAGTTGATGCAAAACGCTGTAGACACGTTGCGAAAAGCTAATGCAACAGCAGAAATAATTAGCAAAGCATACTGGGATTTGAATCTTGCTGCGTTTAATTATATGGGAAATCAAAAAGATACAGAGGCCTTTCTGAACAAATCTATCGAATACCATTTAAAAAGCAGCAAATTAGATACATTGTTTCTGTTAAATACAATGCACGGTTCTATTTATATGGGAATATTGTCGGGAAATTATGAAAAATCTATTGAAACTTTTAAAAAAGGAATTGAACTATTTGACCAATATCAAGTAAAAGAAGACAAGGATAAAAACCTTAAGGGCTATTTATATGCTAATATGTCCTTGTTATATAGTCCGAGTTTCTTAGATGTTCCTCACAAGCATTTACAGTATTTGGAAGAAGAAGAGAACGTTTTTTCGTCTATGGATGCTCCCGACTTAGATTATTTTATAGGAACATATATACAATTATCAATATTAAAAAGAGCATATGGCAACTTTAGGAGAGCAGAAGGATATTTAAACAGGGCATTGAAATTATACGAAAACAATAAAGAGCAACTTCATAGTGGATCATTTCATTATGTCGGTTTCAGAAGAATCCTTGAAATCTATCAAGGTCTAATTATTCTTTATAGAGAAACCGGAGATGAAATTAAAATGCTTGAAATTTTGTCTAAAGTTGAAGCTATTCATCAAAACAACGAATTAAATCAAACCCAGAAAAATCAATATGCCGGAATATTGAGAGGAGTTGGAAGATATTATTTGCACCAGGATTATAGCTTTGATGAGGCAAGAGAGTATTTCAACAAAGCTCTGGAAATCAATATAGAAAAAACAACCATTCATGCCGGTAAAACTAAGACAGGGCTTACTTTAGATTTGGCAAATGCTTATTTTTATAATAAGGATTATTCTAAAACATTAGACATTATAGAACAAGTAGAAGAAACAGAAGTTCTTGAACCCTATCAAATAGAACTGAAAATCAAAACGCTTTTTAAACTGAATAGGTTTGAGGATGCAGTTAGTGGAATTAATCAATTATTGAGAGTTATTTCAGATGAAAATAATCAGTTTGATTTTTTGACAAGCCCTTTAAATGATTTTACTCCGGGTTTTGTAATTACAGATGCAGAAGGATTGGCAGATGTAGCCAAGTTTTTTCAAGATCACAACCAAAAATTCTCTCTGGAAGCCGAAAAACTATATTGGATAGCCTTAGCACAATTTGAGAACAACATCGGTAACACTCCTTTAAATAAAACCCTAAAAAACACTTTTGACAAAATCACTTCCGGGTTAATGAACGCTGGTTTGGAACGTAGTTTTTCATCCGAAGAAAACAATCGTTTGCTTAATTTTATGGAAACAGTTTCCTCACAAAACCTTATCAATCAATTTTTATTGAAAAGAGAAATCGCCGGAAATACAAAAGCCTATAAATTGGTTGAGGAAGAACAATACCTGCGTTCATATATTACTTTTCTTAAAAAAGAGTACCAAAAATCCAAAGACGAAGCCTTAAAACAACAGCTTTTTGAAAAAGAAATTGAGCTGGAAAAGATCAGTGAGCAATTAACCGCTCAATATAAAAGTAGCAATCCATTTACAACTCCAAAAGTCGAGGTAACAACAGTAAACGATAAAAATATTATTCAATTTACTGTAGCAAACAACCAATTGTTTAAAATACGTTTGTATAACGGCTCAATATCCTATCAAAAAATAGACGATTATCCCTCCTTAAAACAAGAGATAGAAAACTATCTTATTAACATCAACGACTTGAACAGTGAAGTAAGCAAATTGAAAAAACAAGGAGAAGCTCTTTTCCATAAGTTGTTTAGTGACGATTTTAATACCGATGTACCTGTGGTCATTATTCCGGACGACATCTTACACTACTTGCCATTTGAACTTTTGGTAAAAAATAAGGAATACCTGATAGAAAATCATACCATTTCCTATGCCCCCAACTTTTATTTTTTAAAATCCGGTAATACTATAGAGAATAACTACAGGAATAAAAAAGTTGCCTTTTTCGCTCCTGAATATTCCGGTAATATTCCGGAAAGCCAGTTGGCCGTTCGGGGTGAGGCCTATTCCTTATTTGGAGCGGAGGAAGAAGTTAGCGAAATTGCAAAATTTATTTCCGGAAATATATACTTGGGAAATTCTGCTTCAAAAACCCAATTCAAATCCCTGGATGGTGATATATCCATTTTACATCTTGCAATGCATTCCAACCTGAATGATAAAGATCCAGAGTTGAGCAATTTGGTGTTTTCAGATTCAGAACAAGATTATGAAATGTATATTTCAGAATTATACGGGTTGAATTTTAATGCCGGCTTGGCAGTTTTGAGTGCCTGTAACACCGGTGTGGGTGGTTTTAAAGACGGAGGAAACCTGGTCTCTATGCACCACGCATTTACCACAGCAGGAATTCCGGCTACCGTAGCCAGCCTGTGGAATGCCCCGGATCTATCGACCAAAGAAATAATGGTCTCTTTTTATAAGAACCTGAAAAAAGGGCAAGATAAAGCAACAGCTTTACAAAATGCTAAGTTAATCTATCTTAAAAATGCCAAGGATGAAAACCTTCAACACCCATTCTACTGGGCAGGATTTGTATTGTCTGGAGATAATTCGCCTATACAACTGGAAGGGAAACCGCTGTGGCAAACACACTCTATCATTGTAGCTATCATCGTTTTATTACTTGTTGCAATACTGTACTTCTATATTAGGAAAAGAAATCAAAAAGTGATTTAGTTGTAAGTGTAACTAAAATTTAGTTAGATCATACCCAAAATCAATTGAACCATTTGCAGAATTCCTTCCAAAGTAATTGTGGCAATCTGGGAAACTTTTCTTATTAATATGTTGTCTGCTTTGGATATAGACAACGATGAAACTATTCATCATTAAAGTTAGGGTAAAAATGAAAGAATCTTTCATAGGTTTAAAAAAAGTATGAGGATGTAGCTTACAAATGTTTTTTCTTACAATATTGGGAATTTCTTCACGGGATTACAACAAAAAACCCGGCTGTATGGGCCGGGTCTTACGTTCAATAGTTTGAAAGTTTATTCCTGAACTTCAGCAGTCAGTTCTTGTTTTTTGAAACCTTCCTCGATTTGAGCAATTTCGTTGCTCAGTTTTTCGTGGTCAGCGCTCAAAGAGTTTTGTGCTGTTTTGATTTCTTCAAGGTCAGTAGTCATCTCATCAATCTGTGCCTGCATCTCTTCAGGAGTCAGGTTAGTGAAATTGGCTTTTAGTTCGCTGTGTCCTGAAAACAATTGTTCTGCTTTTTCAATTTCTGCTTCGTGGTTTTTCAACACTACTTGTTGACCGGCAAGGGTTTCCAACCAGGTTGAATCCTGAAGTGTTGCACCTGTCATACGCTCAGTAATAGCAGTATAGGCTTCCATGTGCATAGTGTGGTGGTTTTTTAGTGCAGTATGCACTTGAAGAAGGCTGTCGCTTTCTTTTTGTAAGTTATCAAATGAATTTGATAAGTTTTGTTTGTCATTGTTACAAGAAGTCATTGCAATTGCAACGATGACCAGAATCATTAAAATGTTTCTCATTGTGGTTGTATGTGTTATTAATTATACGGCGCAAATATACTTCTGTTTTTGAATATTCATATATTGTAAATGTTAAATATTTAGGGATATTTAAAAATATTTTGGATAGGGATATGGATATAACAATATCCTTAATATATTGTAATGCATTGAAAAACAATGATATATATAAAATGATGTGGAAATGTACATTATTTTTTGATGCGATGGTCTAAAAGCGGGCTGTTTTTTGGGTCATTTATAAAAAAAGTTTCTGCTAAAAGAGCTTGTATGCCCGTGAAAGTAATCTGCTTTTTTAATAAAAAATTATTTACATTTGGATATGTTACGGTTCTTCAGAAACATCCGCAAAAAGCATCTCACCGGTGGAAAAACCTTCAGCTACCTCAAGTATGCCGTGGGGGAAATCGTGCTGGTGGTGATTGGTATTCTCATTGCTCTGCAAATCAATAACTGGAACGAGGCCCGCAAAAGGGCCAACAGCGAGCAACAGATTTTGAGCTCTATTAAAAGTTCGCTGGTCAATGATACCCTCGTGTTTGCCGGTGCTGCAAGCAATGCCCGTCGCAGTAACAAAGCAATTAAGCTATTGCTCACCAGGCCCGCACTTCACGACAGCCTCACCAATACTTTTGTAGCAGCCTTGTCAGCCACCGCTATACAGTCAAACACCAGTGCCTTTGAGCAACTCAAATCGCTGGGATTTGAAATCGTAAAAAACGACAGCCTGCGGGACCGGCTTGTGAAGCATTATGACTATAACCTGGAGCGGGGTATTCTGCGCAACAGGCATAACCTGATCAATTTCAGTGAAGAGATATTCTACCCCTTTTACCGGAAGCATATATCCTTTTCAGTTTCAGACACGAGCTTCAGTGATTTTAAATACCTCCCCACCGATTATGTGAACCTGATGGACAACCCTGAGTTTACCTCACTGCTGCTGGAGAAATGGATTTACAATACCCAAACCTCAGAAGAAATCATAGCGCTTTTAAACAGGCAGTCTCATGAACTGATTGAGGCGATTGATAAAGAATTGGAAGCGCGGTGAGAGGGAGCCTGAAAGTTGGATGAATACAATTGAGGTGACAGGCGTTCATCAATGGGTTTATCAAGTGAATGATTTGTATATCTGAACCCGTGCCGGGATGATGAGTAGATGGCACTCCCTTTATTCCGTTTGTAAATCATCATTCACAAGGTATTTGAGCATGCGCAATTCCTTTTTTATTTGCCGAATGATCACCCACGCCAGCACGGCTAAGATGGGAATAAATGAAAATAGCACATAGAGATACATACCCCGTGAAAGGCTTTCTTCAAAGGAAGGCAGCAGCAAGACAAAACCTATGGTATACAATGCATACAAAAGAGGTGTTGCCAAATAGTGCACCCATAGCCTGTTCCTGTAGTATTTTTTAAGTTGTTTTCTGAATGAGAGTGCATCTCCAGAGCGGTTGAGGTTGTTTCTTTTTATGCCAGACAGGTATTCAATACCCATACGCACCGCAAGCGCCCCTATCATCATCAAAAGCCCAAGCATCACGATAGATACATTATAAGCCCGGATATAGAAGAAGAACCAAACAAGGACAAGCACGGTGAGCAGAAGAATCACCTGGCCATAGCGTTGCTGTTGTTTAAGGTTCTTGACTTTTTTCAGGATTTCGTCAACGCCTTGTGGTGGGGGTGTGGGAAGTGTTCTGTTTTCCCATTGCGATTTTATGTTTTCAAAGTTTTTCATTGTTGACACATTTTGAGAGTTCTTTTTTAATTCGTGACAGTCGTGTGCGCAAAGCCTGGTGTGAGATACCCACAATGGCTGCTATTTCTGCCTGCGGGATGTCTTCCAGTTCGAGCAATATTATTGTTTTGTGTATTTCCGGCAGCTTGTTGATGCATGCATACATGGAGCTAAACCTTTGTTCAAGTGCGGCCTTGTCTTCTTCTTCAGAGGCCACAACATCTGTTGTAAGAGGAAGGGCTCTTTTTTTCCGGTGGTATACCAGACAGGTGTTTATGGTTATTCTGTATATCCAGGTAGAAACGCTGGCTTCCTTCCTGAAACCCTTGAGGTGTTCCCACACTTTTACAAAAACTTCCTGGGTGAGGTCTGCAGCAAGGTCATAATCACCGTTTACATACCCCAGGCTTAGGCCAAAGACTTTTTGGTAATGCTCCCGGTATATCGTTTCAAACTGTGTTTGCATTTATTTTTCAAGTTCGGAGGCTATTTTTTGCTTGAACCATTCCGGTTGGTCAAACATGATAAAATGACCTGCATTTTCAGCAAAGTAAATGTCGTACTTTTTTAATTGTTTATATTGGGAATTATAGGTTGCTTCGGCCATTTCTTTTCCGTAAGGATGTGTTGCTGCCAGAATGGTCACCGGTATGGTGATATTTGAAAGGTCTTCCCTTAAGTCCAGTTTGAGTAAATCTGTATATCCATAGACATAGGTTTCCCGGTCTGCCTGCAGGATCCACTCAGTGAGTTGCGGGACTTTGGCTTTGTTGAGGGTCATGGAGCCGGCCATTTGAGTTGCCATGTTTTTAAAGGCTGTGGTATCCATTTCCAGCATTTGCTTGTTGTATGGTGTCTCATATGCAATTTTTTCACTGTCATAATTGGGCATCATCAAAGCACCCATAGCAGGCAAGCCATCAACAACTATTACTTTTGAAAATACATCAGGATGGTCTGCAGCCAGCCATAGTGCCAGGGTACCTCCCATACTGTGGCCTATGATGACGGGTTTGTGGAGTTTGTTTTCTTCCACATAGGTAAGAAGGGCTTCTTTGATTTGGGGCAGCCATGGAAAGGAAATGGGAGTGGTGTCGCCAAAACCGGCAAACGTCATAAGGTGCAGCTCATGATTTGGGGTGAGGGTGGTTTCAATGTCCTGCCATACTTCGGCAGTGCATGTAAAGCCGGGCAAAAGCAGGACCGGTTGACCGGACCCTTTTTTGGTTACCCGGAATTCGGGTTGTGCCATCAATTGAGAGGCCAGCAATAAACTTAAAGTGATCATAAAGATTTTCATAATGTGTATGTGTTTAATTTTTCCTTTAGATTCAAAAGAGGAAGAATGTTACATACTTATGTGTATTTTTTTTTAATAATGTGATCTAACACTTGATTTTCAGAAGCATCCTCTGCTTTAAGAAACAGTAAAAAAAAGGACGGTTGTTTTAGTTAATGACTCCGGCTGTATAAGAAGGGTTTTCAATCTTTGTAAAAAGGTTGTATCTTGTTGTTGCATAAAAGCTTACAAATAGATTTACTTCAAACGGAACCGTATGTATAAAATGTGTAGTGACATCAGCTCACAGAATATTCTGTATATATTCAACAACCCGTGGTACCTTACCGAAAACGAATGGGCCCTTATGAACGACAAGCTCATTGAGAATGCACGGGATTATGTGGTTAACCAACTTGAACGGTGCAGCAAAGACGGGTTCTCTAAAATTTGGGTTACCCCAGAAAACCAACCCATCGCCATTCTGGGATTTTACAGTGTGGGGAAAAAAAAGTATGAAACGTTTTTTATTGCCAGTAAGCATATGGAGGCATGTGCACTTAAAATAAGTTTTGACTTACGGGAGCTATTGAAGAAGGAAACATCAAATTATAAAGGGTGCACCTGTGTGATTCGTTCTGCTTCAGAGCATCCCGGTCAAATAAGCTGGTTTAAGTTTCTGGGTTTCACTTATGATCCAAAGGGTAATACAGGCAATACCCGTTATTTTAAATATGTTTCACGATAAAGGAACTAATCCTTGCCTGATATTATGGGCAAAAAATTAAATGGGTGTTTTTTAAAATACGACGGATAAATAAAAAGTGGCTTTGGGACAAAAAAGAATGCCTTTCGTTTCAACCGATGCATTAACGATTGATTTTTTAATTACCTTAACAGTCTGATTATTAACCAAAAAACTTTTCATTATGTGCGGATCAAACACAACCACAGTAACCATTACCATCAGTGCAACCAATGCCATTCCATTTCCACCCACCATTTCTGATGGAGTAAGCGTGGGCAGCACACAAACCGAGGATGATAATTTAACAACATCGGTCAAATCAGGCTATATAGTTGTCTTTAAAAAAGCAGGAGATATAGGAGGACTTACCGGTATTTATGAGACCGGAGGCAGTAATGTCTTCAGCACAGTACCCACCTTGCAACCTGACGGAACCTGGAAAGGAGTGATAGGGTCATTCCCCCAGGGAACTATTGAATCTTATGGCATCAGCTATACGGTGGGCGCAGTTACCTATAATCAGGATCCAAAAATTATGATTAACAAATAATTCAACCATGTTTTTTAAAAGCAATAGTAGGTATGTTTTAGTAGCATGCCTTTTGCTTTGCTTAGAAGTTTGTTTTGCTCAGGACCGGAAAGTGGCAGACAGCCTGAAACTTATTTATGAGGAAGGAAACATAACCGGAGTGGATAAACTTGAGCTCCTGCGAAATTTGTCCTTCAATACCGCCAATGATATAGAAGAATCATTAAAGTATGCCCATGAATTAATTGAATTATCCCGGGAGCGTGAAGATTATATTTATCTCTACAGGGGCTATAGTATAAGAGGGCAGGTGTATCAAAGAAGCGGTAATTTGACGATGGCCCTGGAGTCTTATATAAAAGCCAGTGAAGCGGCTTCACAAATAGAAGATAAATCCTTTGAGGGAGGTGCTTACCTTACCATAGCCGATGTGTATTCCAAAATAGGAAATGCAACCAATGCAGAAACCTATTATTCAAAATCCATTGACATTTTAAAAAAAACAAATGATTCGCTCACGCTGGCATCTGCATTATTGAATGCCGGTGACGAAGCATTTAAAAATGAATATTTTGACAAAGCCCTGGGTTATTTTGAAGAATCCGGTTTGCTTTTTAAGCAGGTAGACTATCCCATTGGTACAGCATATAACCTGGGAAATGTGGGTATGGTGTATGCAGAACAGGGCAAGGATGCACTGGCAGAACAACACATCAATGAGGCCTTGGTTTTACTGGAGGAACTGGAAGATTATTACCCCATCACGATTTACCTGACTTATATGTCTGATATATACCTAAGGCGAAATAACTATACAAGGGCATTGAACTATGCTCAAAGAAGTCTGGATTTAGCCACTCAATACAGGTTGAAAGAACAAATCAGCGATGCAAACTTTACACTTTCTGAACTTTATGAAACCGCCGGTAACCAGGAAGCTTCTTTAAAACATTACAAAGAATATATCACTTACAGAGACAGTGTCATTAATTTGGAAAACGTGCAGCAGATAGCAGACTTGCGAACAAATTTTGAGGTTTCAAAAAAGCAAATAGAGGTTGACCTTCTGGAGCAAAAAAGAAAGAACCAACGCATAGTCACTTATGCCATTGCCATTGTATTAGTTTTTATTGCAATTTTAGCCATACTCTGGTACAGGCGGTATCTGTTTATCAGGAAAACAAAAAAAATCATCGAGGAAGAACGGGACAAGTCAGACCGTTTGTTGCTCAATATTCTCCCTGAAGACACGGCTAATGAGTTAAAATTATTTGGAAAAGTAAAAGCAAAGAAACACGATTTTGTGACGGTTTTATTCACAGATTTCAAAGGCTTTACCAGTTATTCTGAAAACCTGTCACCGGAAACGCTGGTAGAAACCGTTGACTTTTACTTTTCAAAGTTTGACACTATTATAGAAAAGCACGGATTGGAAAAAATCAAGACCATTGGAGACGCATATATGTGTGCCGGCGGTTTGAATAAAACTGAAGATGATCATGCTTATAAAATGGTATTGGCAGCAAAAGAAATTACGGACTTTGTTGAGGAAACCAAAAATAATATAGCCGTTAATGATTTAACTTTTGATATCAGGATAGGTATTAATTCCGGTCCGGTGGTTGCCGGGGTAGTGGGCAGTAAAAAGTTTGCTTATGACATTTGGGGCGATACTGTAAATGTTGCTGCCAGAATGGAATCCATGTCAGAACCCGGAAAAATAAATGTTAGTGAGGGTACTTATGAATTAATAAAAGATAGCTGGACGTGTGAATACCGGGGAGAAATAGAGGTAAAAAACAGAGGCAAGCTAAAAATGTATTTTGTAGTTTAAAAAAGGATTTAATTTTTGTGAGTGGAAAGTTGATGTGATTTGGGAAAACCTTTGGAGAATATGAACCCACGTTATACAATAGTGTGGTAATGAGCATTGTTAGGGTTCAAGGTATGTGAATATATATGAGTATCATAATTTATTTCCCACTTTTTTTACGCCATTTATTATACAGACCAAACTGTTCTTCAGTAAGCGTTGTTTCAAAGCTTGCGTCCATAATAGTTTGTATTTCTATTTGGGTGAGTCTATGTTGATTCAGGTCTTTCACTTGCTTATTGAACTGATTCTCAAAGAAAAAAATCTGATCCTGACTCATTTTTAGATGTGTATAGATACCAAGCATTTCCTGATGGGTGCTGTTGTTTAGTTTTGCAACCTTCTTTTTTTTTAGTGGTATCAGGTGAAGGAGGTATTTGTGGAGTATGTGTATCAGCGGTTTTTATTTCATAAATCAATTCATCAACACTGATGCGGCTGACTTCCTCAGTAGAATTTTCTCTGCTTTCTACATTCAGGCACGAAATACATACTATACTTAGCAGGCACATTAATAGAAAATAAGACAACCGTTTCATAAAAAAATGTTTTAATTAATATTGTATAATATTAACATTATCAGGGAGATAAACCGACCTCTTTTGCATTTAATCTTAACTCTTTTCGAATTAAGTGTGAATTATATAACATCTTCACATAATTATGTAAAAAAATAACGCCCTGAATTTCTTCAAGGCGTTTTGTGTTATAGATTGTAAACTGTAGTTCTAAAAGGGGTAATTGTTTTCCGCTATCACCTTTTCGGCAATGGTGCGTCGCAGGGCTATGATATCAGGGTAGTTTGTGTATTTGGTAAAACGTTTTAATCCCATCATCATCATTTTGAGTTCGTCGCCTTCGGCAAAGGAGATAATCCCTGTTTTGGCAGCGGTGCTAATTTTCTCCACGGCGTGGTAAAGATTCAATTTTGCCATCGCGATTTGCTCTTTTTGTTTGTCTTCTCCAAAGCGCTTGGCGTTCTTCTCAGCTCTCAATATGGCTGATTCGGCCATATAGATTTCTATAAGGATGTCCGCAGCGTTGAGCAGCAGTTGCTGGTGTTCCTCTATGTCCTGGCCATATTTTTTCACGGCACCACCCGCCACCATCAGGAATACTTTTTTGAGTTTGGCAATCATTTCTTTTTCTTCTGCCATCAATTCAGAATAATCGGGCGTGTCAAAAGAAGGAATGCCCAATAATTCTTCACCAACCGCAGTCGCAGGACCCAACAGGTCTACGTGGCCTTTCATTGCTTTTTTAACGAGCATTCCCACGGCGAGCATTCTGTTGATTTCGTTGGTGCCCTCATAGATACGTGCAATACGTGCATCACGCCAGGCAGCTTCCATCGGAGTGTCTTTGGAGAAGCCCATCCCGCCAAAGATCTGGATGCCTTCATCAGAACAGTTCTGGATGTCTTCAGAAACGGCTACTTTAAGAATAGAGCACTCAATAGCGTACTCTTCCACACCTTTTAGCTCGGCTTCCTGGTGGCCATTGCCATCGGCTTCGCGCATCGCAATGCGGTCTTCGATATTTTTTCCGGCACGGTAAGTAGCACTTTCACCCACATAAGCAGCGGTAGCCATTTCGGCCAACTTTTGCTTGATGGCACCAAACTGGGCGATGGGGGTTTTAAACTGTACACGCTCGTTGGCATATTTTACAGCGTTTTCAGTTACACGTCTTTGAGCATCGAGACAAGCGGCCGCCAGTTTAATACGCCCTACATTGAGTGAGTTCATTGCGATTTTGAATCCGCCGTTACGTTCGCCTAAAAGGTTTTCAGCAGGTATTTTTACATCACTAAAAAACACCTGACGGGTAGAAGACCCGTGAATACCCAGTTTGTGCTCTTCCTCTCCAAAAGTCATTCCTTCAGCTTTATCGCGTTCCACGATAAAAGCGGTAATGTTTTTGTCATCTTCAATACGTGCAAAAACGATAAAGATACTTGCAAAACCGGCATTGGAAATCCACATCTTTTGCCCCGTGATGCTGTAGTGTTTACCGTCTTCTGAAAGGACTGCTTTGGTTTTACCGCTGTTGGCGTCACTACCTGCACCGGGTTCAGTTAAACAGTAGGCACCAAACCATTCACCTGTGGCTAACTTGGGAACGTATTTTTGTTTTTGTTCCTCAGTTCCGTATAGCGTAATGGGTAAAGTTCCGATTCCGGTGTGCGCACCAAAGGCCGTACTAAACGATCCGGTTGCCCCCGAAATGTAGTCACAAACCAACATCGTGGTTACAAATCCCATTCCCAGACCACCATAAGCTTCAGGTACGGCAATGCCCAGTAAGCCAAGTTCGCCGGCTTTTCGCATCACTTCCTCAGTGAAGTCATAATCCTTTTTTTCAAAGCGCTCTTTGTGTGGCCATATTTCCCTGTCCACAAACTCTTTCACAGAGTCGCGCATCATCTTTTGTTCCTCACTGAAATCTTCAGGAGTAAATACATCTTCACAGGCGGTTTCTTTTACTATGAATTGACCGCCTCTTAGTAGTTCTTTATTTGTTTTTGTTTCCATAACTTTTTTGACTTAGGACTTCAAGACTTAAGACGTAGGACGTTTTACTTTTCCAGACCGTCTATAAATTTTGAAATCATTGCTTGAATTTTATTAATTTTTAATTCTAAATGCTTAAAAGTATCTTCTGAAATGTATCCGATTTCAAACGAAATGATAAGTTGGGTTTCCCATTCATAGGCTGAACCAAGAGCATTTTCGAGGTATTGTATGAAATGTTTATTTGTACTTCGAGCTGTGCCTTCTGCTATATTTGAAGGAATCGAAACAGCGGAACGTTGCAATTGACTACTTAAACCATAAACTTCTGATTTTGGAAATATTTTTGTTGTGGCATAGGTTTCTTTTGCAATTTCTAAACCCTCTCTCCAAATAGTCAGTTTCCTAAAATTATGTGTTGATGCCATTTATTTTTAATTATAAAATCTTGTCTTACGTCTTACGTCTTGCAGTCATATGTCTATCGAAGAAACTCATAAATCCCAGCCGCTCCCTGTCCGGTTCCCACACACATCGTCACCATACCATACTTCCCGTTGAGGTTGCGTTTGCGCATTTCGTCAAAGAGTTGAACCGAAAGCTTTCCTCCGGTGCATCCCAGTGGGTGACCCAGGGCGATTGCGCCTCCGTTGACGTTTACGATATCCTGATTTAAGCCCAGCTCACGAATGACCGCCAGCGACTGCGAAGCAAAGGCTTCATTGAGTTCGATTAACGAAATGTCATCTTGTTTGAGTCCGGCTAAAGCAACAGCTTTTGGAATGGCCTTTACAGGACCAATACCCATAATGCGGGGTTCCACACCTACGGCGGCATAACTCACGAGGCGGGCGATGGGCTCCAGGTTGAGTTCTTTCACCATTTCTTCACTCATCACGATTGCAAAAGCGGCACCGTCACTCATTTGTGAGGAGTTTCCGGCAGTGACACTTCCGCCCTCGGCGAACACGGGTCGCAGCCTTGCTAAAGCTTCCTTGTTGGTATCGGCTCTTGGGCCTTCGTCTTGTTCTACGGTGTAGTTTTTTGTTTCCTTTTTGCCTTTGGCATTGACAAAGGTATGTTCGATCTCGATGGGAACAATCTGGTCTTTAAAGCGGTTTTCAGATTGTGCTTTTAGTGCTTTTTGATGGGAGTTGAAGGCAAATTCGTCCTGGTCCTCACGGGACACCTTGTACTTTTCGGCAACGGCTTCAGCGGTGAGTCCCATACCCCAGTAGTAATCCTGGTTGCCTTCTTTGGCGACTTTATAATCAGGAACGGGCTTGTAACCTCCCATTGGGATGTAACTCATGCTTTCTGCTCCACCTGCAATGATACAATCGGCCATACCGTTTTGGATTTTTGCAGTTGCGGTGGCGATGGTTTCCAGTCCGGATGCACAGTAGCGGTTTACGGTCATCCCGGGAACGTCTACGGTGTCCAATCCCATCAGGGAGATAAGGCGCCCCATATTAAGGCCTTGTTCGGCTTCGGGCATGGCGTTGCCCACGATGACGTCGTCAATGCGTGTTTTATCCAGTTGCGGCAGTTTCTCCATCATAAACCGGATGGTTTCTGCTGCGAGTTCGTCAGGTCGCTTAAAGCGAAAGAGTCCGCGTGGTGCTTTGCCCACGGCGGTTCGGTATGCTTGTACGATGTATGCTGTTCTTTTCATGTATATTGTATTTTGTATAGTGTATAATGTTGGTGATGAAAATTTAAGTTATACAGTTAGAGTTGATTGCAGTTTAATAATCATATTTTGTATGTGTTGAACTTCACTTTCTAATTTTTGAAAATCCTCTTCAAGAATGTAATTTAGGTTTTTACAAATAATGAGTTGTGTTTCATATTCAAAAGCTGAACCTAAAGCTACTCCGAGGAAATTTGCAAAATCTTTATTTGTCTTTCTTCCGCATCCTTCAGCAATGTTTGAAGAAATGGGAATTGATGATCGTCTGATTTGAGACGTCAACCCGTAAACTTCTTCTTTAGGAAATTCACGAGTTTTAATATAGGTATCTGTAACTAGCTCCATTGATTTTTGCCAAACTTTTAGTTCTTTAAAATAATTCATTTCTTTTCAGTTTATTAGAATGAACATAGACATCAAATTCAGTATACAGTATACAATCTACATTATACATTAATTCCTCAAAGGTTTCCCCGTCTTCAGCATATGCTGTATGCGTTCCAGTGTTTTTCTTTCGGTACAGAGTGACAGGAAGGCTTCGCGTTCCAGGTCGAGGAGGTAGCGTTCGCTCACCAGTGTTGCTTCTGAAAGGTCTCCACCTGCCATGACATAAGCGAGTTTATCAGCGATTTTTCTGTCGTGCTCGCTGATGTAGTTCCCGGCTACCATCTGGTCTGTTCCTACTAAGAACATCCCCAGAGCTTGTTTGCCCAACACTTTAATATCTGTACGTTCAATAGGCTTGGTGTAACCGGCTTCTGCGAGTAAAAGGGCGTGCTTTTTCGCTTCAGCGAGCTGGCGGTCTTTGTTGACAACCACGATGTCTTTTCCTTTTTGCAGGATGCCAAGATCAAAAGCTTCATAAGCCGAAGTCGCTACTTTTGCCATCCCGATGGTTAGGAAGTATTCACGTAGCACGTTTAACTCCACATCGTCTTTTTTGAAAGTGTCTGCGGCACGTACGGTCATTTCTTTGGACCCGGCTCCTCCGGGGATGACCCCGACGCCAAATTCCACCAAACCGATGTAGGTTTCGGCGGCAGCTACTACTTTATCGGCGTGCATGCTCATTTCGCAGGCACCGCCCAGAGACATACCGTGGGGAGCTACAATCACCGGAATGGAGGAGTAGCGCACCCGCATAATGGTGTCCTGGAAGTATTTGATAGCCATATTGAGTTCATCATATTCCTGCTCTGCCGCCATCATAAAAATCATTCCAATGTTGGCACCCACAGAGAAATTGGAAGCCTGGTTGCCAATCACGAGTCCGTTATATTCTTTTTCAGCCAGGTCTATGGCTTTGTTGATGCCGGCGAGCACGCCTTCACCAATGGTGTTCATCTTAGAGTTGAACTCCAGGTTGATGATGCCATCACCCAAATCTTGTATGGACGCTTCTTTGTTGCTCCATACTTTTTTGCTTTCGCGGATGTTGTTCAGGATAATAAAGGCGTCCTGACCGGGGACTTTGGTTTGTTTTTTTGATGGGATATCATAATAATAGGTAGCTCCATCTTTTACAGTGTAAAATGTTTTATTACCTGAAGCCAGCATTTCATTTACCCAGTCTGCTGCCTGAAGTCCTTCTGCTTTGATGAGCTCGAGTCCTTTTTCCACTCCTATGGAATCCCAGATTTCAAACGGACCGTTTTCCCAGCCGAAACCGGCTTTCATCGCGTCGTCTATTTTGTAGAGCTCGTCTGATATTTCAGGGATTCGGTTGGAAACGTAAGCAAACATTCCTGCAAAGTTCTTGCGGTAGAATTCCCCTGCCTTGTCATCACCATCCACCAATACCGGAAAGCGGTCAATGGGCTTGTCGATGGTTTTGGTTTTTTCTAGTGTGGCAAAGTTTGCTTTTTTGGTTGACTGGTATTCCAGCGTGTTGAGGTTTAACTCTTTGATTTCGCTGCTGCCATCGTCATTCTTTATTTTTTTGTAGAACCCCTGACCGGTTTTGCTTCCCAGCCATTTGTTTTCTACCATTTTTTCAATGAAATCCGGTAGTTTAAAGAGGTCGTGGGCTTCGTCTTCTTTACAGTTTTCGTAAATTCCATTGGCCACATGAACCAACGTATCCAATCCAACCACATCCACTGTGCGGAAGGTAGCCGATTTTGGACGACCTATAACAGGACCGGTGAGTTTATCGACTTCGGTGACAGTGAGTCCCATTTCTTTTACCTGATGAAACAGGCTTTGGATCCCAAATATCCCGACACGGTTTCCGATAAAGGCGGGGGTATCTTTGGCAAGTACTGAGGTTTTCCCAAGGAACTTTTCGCCGTATTCATTGAGGAAGTCCAGTACCTCCTGAGAAGTATCCGGTCCGGGAATGATTTCAAAGAGTTTTAAATAGCGTGGCGGGTTGAAAAAGTGGGTTCCGCAGAAGTGCTTTTTGAAGTCCTCACTTCGGCCTTCATTCATAAACTTGATGGGAATACCCGAAGTATTTGAAGTGATGAGTGTGCCCGGCGTGCGGTGTTTTTCCAGATTGTCAAACACTTGTTTTTTGATGTCCAGGCGCTCGATGACCACTTCGATGATCCAGTCAACTTCTTTCACTTTAGCGATGTCGTCTTCCAGGTTACCCGTAGTGATGCGGTTTACAAAACTCTTGTGATAAACCGGAGAGGGTTTTGATTTGACAGCACTTTGCAGCGACTCGTTCACAATGCGGTTGCGCACGGCTTTGTCTTCAAGGGTCAGTCCTTTTTTCTTTTCGGTGTCATTCAGTTCCCGCGGAACGATGTCAAGCAAAAGCACTTCCACGCCAATATTGGCAAAGTGCAGTGCAATACCGCTTCCCATAATTCCGGAGCCGACGACGGCTACTTTGTTAATTCTACGTTTACTCATATTTTTTAAAAACTAAATCGTTTGTATATATTTTTTTATTGGAAATCATTTCGTTGATGGCTTCCGTGACTTCAAAGAAGTGTTTCAGCTTCTCTTCTGAAACTTCTTTTTTTATGGCTTCATTGAACTTTAGTACCCGGTCTTTTGAATACTCCCTTTTTTCCTTACCAAATTCGGTTAAGTAAATCAAGACACCACGACCGTCTTCAGGATTGGGTTTGCGAATGATCAGGCCGCGCTCTTCCATCGACTTAAGGGTGCGTGACAGGCTGGTAGCTTCCATACCCATACGTGGCCCCAGTGAAGTGGAAGGGGTGCCTTCTTCAGGATCGATACTCAAAAGAGCAAATCCCGTTGCCATAGTACTTTCAAACTTAGAGGCTTCCTCATTGTACATGCGTGTAACGGCTTGCCAGGTAGTGCGTAATGCATAATCTATGGTAATGTCTTTCATATGTAATCCCTTTGGAATCAGGGTTTTATTAATACCTGCTGAAGCAGTAATCTCATTATTTCGACTCACGAAATGTAAAGATACAAAAATATACTATGCACGCATAATAAATATCCACATTTTTTTTAACTCATTAGCTACTTAATATGTTAAACGTGTCTAACCTTAGGATTAATGAGGGATATTTGTAAAAAATAATGACAGATGGCAAGAAGTTTAGAGGCTGTTTCAGGAGCAGTAAAAACTAAAATTACAAAAAAAAGATACATTCCCACAACAGATTTTTACAGTCATGTAATCGAAAGTATTGAAGATTATGCAGTGCTTACTTTAGATTTGGATTTATCTATTAACAGCTGGAACACGGGTGCTAACCATATTTTTAAATATGAGGAAGCGGAAATAATAGGACAACACTTTAAAACTATTTTTACAGAACAAGACATAGCAAACGGTATTCCCGAAAAGGAAATTCATAGAGCTCTAAAAGAGGGAAAGGCAACCGATAACCGATGGCACAGGTGTAAGGATAATGGAAGAATATATGCGTCAGGGTTGGTTTTTCCATTAACTTCTGATGAGGGTGAACATATTGGTTTTGTAAAAATACTTCAGAATAAAACTGAGACAAAAAAAGCAGAGGACGCCATTAAAAGATATGTAAAGGATCTGGAAGATTTGAATACCCATAAGGAAGATGTGCTTGCGATTTTGTCTCATGACCTTCGGAGTCCGCTGGCTGCCACAATAGCTGCATCAGAATATTTAAAGACCCATTATGATACTATCGATGACGATGAAAGAAAAGAGATTATTGCGCATATCTATGACTCTTCAGTCGATGAATTAAACATGCTTGATTATTTACTGGAGTGGGCCAGGGTAAAGTATGCTTCACAGGCTTTTACCCCCGGGCATGTTTTTCTGTTTCCTATAGTATCTAAAATTCTTATGGGAATGGAAGAACAGGCTGCATTAAAATCCCTTCTGCTTATAAATGAGATAAAGGAAGATACTTTTGTATTTGCCGACTCAAAAATGTTACTTTCCATCTTTCAAAACTTGATTTCCAACGCAATTAGCCATACACCTGAAAATGGAATAATCACCGTAAGGGCAAATAAACAAAAGGACACGGTTATTGTTGAAATACAGGATACAGGTAAGGGCATGCCTCCTCAAATAGTGAATAAAATCTTTACACCTAAGATGGAATCTTTAAGCAAGCCAAGAAAAGATAACAAAGGAGGCGGTATCGGCTTGTTATTGGTAAAAGGATTTGTTGAAAAAAATAAGGGAAAAATTTGGGTGGAGAGTGAGGAGACAAAGGGGACCTCTTTTTATTTTTCTTTGCCTTTAAAGAAATCAATTGTTGAAGAAATAATAAACGAATAGAATTATAAAAAAAACTCCTCTTTCACGAGGAGTTTTACAAAAAAAGAAAACGTATTTATTAACCTAATTTTCCATTAATTCCACCAATAACGGCACCCACAATGGCCGTGGACACTGTCATAATAACCAAATCGACACCAAAAGCTTCATATGGATATGTGGGATCCATAGCGATGTAGAAAAAATTCCAATAAAGCCCGTTGAAAAGCCCAATGATGGCCCCGGCTTTAGCACCGGTTGCAAGTGTACTGATTTGTGCCCATTGGACAAAGATGTAAGCGATAAAAAGGCCATAAGACAAACAGCCCAGAAAAATCATGACCAGGTTTTCTTCACCTTCATTAGGGTTTGGTGGGAAGAAGTCTTTAAAAAGAATGGCATAAAATAACCATCCCAGCAGAAAGTAGACAATAGCGCCTGCAATCCCGGAGACAAGAAAATTTTTTGTTTTCATTTTTATAGGTTTTTTAGTTAGTTGATAATAAATGTATTAAAAAGATATGGATCTTCAGTTTTTTTAAATAAAAAACTGAATCATTGGCTAAGAAGCAGGATTTTCAGCGAGATTTGAATAAATTTTAAAATTATAAAAGGGGATGCTACCTGTAAATTTTTTCATACAAGTCTTTATACCGTTCTTTCACGACTCGTCGTTTTAATTTCATGGTAGGGGTGAGGTGGCCGGCTTCAACGCTCCAAACTTCCGGGGTGAGTTCAAAGAGTTTTATTTTTTCCCATTTCCCGAAGCGTTCATTATAAGTGTCAACTTCTTCCTGAATGCGGGCAATGACTTTCTCATTGTTGCAAAGGTCTTCAAGCGAAGTACCGATATCGATTTTTTTGCGTTTGGCCCATTCTTTTACAAAGTCAAAGCTGGGCTGTATAAAGGCAGCGGGCATTTTCTCGCCGTCGCCAATAACCATAATCTGCTCGATAAACAGCGATTGTTTCATGGCGTTTTCCAGTAATTGCGGTGCGATATACTTACCACCGCTGGTTTTGAACATTTCTTTTTTACGGTCTGTTATTTTCAGGAAACCGTCTGCATCCATTTCTCCAATATCACCGGTATGGAAATAATCACCGGTCATAACTTCGGCAGTTTTATCAGGGTCTTTGTAGTAGCCAATCATCACATTGGGGCCTTTGCAGAGGATTTCGCCGTCTTCAGCAATTTTAACTTCTACATTGGGAATGGTTTTTCCAACGGTACCTATCCTGAATAACCCGTTTCGCATATCGTTTACCGAAATAACGGGAGAGGTTTCTGTAAGACCATATCCTTCCATCACGGGAATTCCCGCTGCTGCAAAAACACGGGCAAGTCGGGGTTGCAATGCGGCACTTCCTGAAACCATGACTTCCAGTTCGCCACCCAAGGCTTCTTTCCATTTGCTGAAAATAAGTTTACGGGCGAGCTTAAGTTTGGTTTCATACCACCATCCGTTGGCTCGATAGGGCTCATATTTTAATCCCAATTCAATAGCCCAGAAGAACAAACTTTTTTTAACACCGGTTAATTCAGTTCCTTTGGCGTAAATTTTATCGTAGACTTTTTCGAGTAATCGTGGTACGACTGACATGACATGAGGGTGGACTTCTTTTAAATTGTCACTAATTTTTTCAATGGACTCAGCAAAATAGATAGAAACAGAATGGTATTGATAGATGTACAGGATCATGCGTTCAAAAATATGGCAGACGGGTAAAAAGCTCATTGCGCGTGCATCTCCTTCTTTAACCGGTATGCGGGGCGCACTGTCAATTACGTTTGAAACTATGTTTCTATGGGAAAGCATGACCCCTTTGGGCTTACCTGTAGTTCCGGAGGTATAGATAATGGTAGCGAGGTCCATTTCATCAACTCCTTCTTTCCTGGCTTCTACTTCGCTTTGATTAGAGTCGTCATTTCCTAAATCTCCTACTTCACTCCAGTTTTTACATCCACTGATGGTGTCAAAAGAAAACACTTCTTTTAATTTAGGCACGTTCTTCTTGATGGCCATGACTTTTTCATAGACTTCCTTGTCTGAAACAAAACAATAGATGGATTCTGAATGATTCAAAATATATTCATAATCTTCTTCGCCTATGGTTGGGTAAATGGGGATATTTTGTGCCCCGGTCTGCAATATACCGATGTCCATGATACTCCACTCGGTACGGTTGTTTGTTGAGATAAGAGCGATTTTATCATTTTTGTTTACGTCCATTCGCAGCAAACCACGTGAAACGGCATTGGCTTTATCAATGTATTCCTGAGTGGAGGTTTTTATCCATTCCTCTCCATATTTTGTTACGAGGCAATCAGGTAGATTGTTTTTTGACAATTGGTAATAGGGGAAATCAAAAAGGCGGGATATCTTATTCATAGTACTTATTGTATTGGTCATGCAAATTAATAAAATTTGTTGATTTTACTAGTTTTAAATGTAAATTTAGAGAGGTGTGTTATGTTGTAAAATTATAAAAAATAACGGAGCATTTTATTAAGCTAGTTTTATTCAAAACCTTTGATGTTCCTTTCCTTATCAAAAAAATCTCTGTCAGTCAGTTCTTTCTCTTTGTCAAAGGGTATTGTATAATAACTTACAAAAAAAGAACCGTCAGGATGTAATATGATTGTTGGGTAGTTTTTAACCCCATCAGAAAAAATGGCTTTTAATACGTTGTAGGGGTCTTCAAGCCACCTTACATCTCTATCAGTTTCGGGAAACCCGGCATTGTGACCATAAAAATGCAGGAGCAATGCGTGGTCGGTTTTTCGGTATTTTTTAATTTCTTTTTTAGTTGATTTGTACCAACTCTTATATGAAAAGATGTGGGAATGTTTTGTACGATTTAATTTTTCATTAAATTCTTTTGTAGAAAATTTATTAGCAATAAATTTTCTATTTGCATTGAGATAAGCTGCTGCTTCAAGGCTTGCCTGTGTTGAATCTACAGGCTCATATATGATTTTGCTTTTTTTTGAAAGGGTACTTACATCGGGCAGGCTATCTACATAATGAATTACCCACACTTTAGTACTGTCAACCTCATATTTTTGTAACAACAATTTGTTCAACTGTGACTTCTTGTTTTTATCAAGGGTCCCAAAAAATTCCTTATAGAAGAGTTTTTTGTAAATGGCGGTATCTGAAACAATTTCAGCTTCAAGAAAGGTGTTGGATTCTTGCTTGTTAATATAGATTTCTTCCGGTATTTTTTGAAAGTTTTCATCAACATAAACTAAAGGAAGTTCCTGTGCATTTAGATAAAAGCCCAAAAAGAATACAATACTATATTTCACTGATTTTTTTTCTAAATATATAAAAAAAAATAAAACGAGGGAGTTATAGCATCCTTTGCATCGCCTCAATAAAGGTGTCCTTTTTCCCTCTGGAGATACTAACAATATCCTCGTTATTCATAACGATATAGCCACCGTCTGCCTTGACATATTTTTTTACTTCCTTGAGGTTGATGAGGTAACTGTTATGCACCCTCATAAAATGCTGATCGGCCAGCATATTCTCATATTCTTTTAGATGCTTGCTTACCAAAAGTTTTTTTCCGTTAATCAATACAAACGTTGTGTAAGACCCCCCGGCTTCACAATAGAGTATTTCGCTAGTGCTTATAAATTCAAACCCGTCTGCTGTGGCCAGGCATATTTTGGAGAGTTTGGGTTGATTGATGTTCTGCAAAAGCGTTTTCAACTGTTGGTTGTATTCAACCCGGTTTTTGGCTTGCTTTGCTTTTTCAACAGCCTGCTGAAGTTCTTCAAGGTCAATGGGTTTTAGCAAATAATCCAGTGAACTGAATTTTACCGCTTTTATGGCATACTGGTCGAAAGCGGTGGTGAAGATAACTTCAAAATTGATTTCGGGCAGTTGGGTAAGGATATCAAACCCGGTACCTGACTGGAGTTCTATGTCCATAAAAACCACATCGGGTTGGGACTTTTGAATGACCTCCAATGCTTCCTTAACGGAAGAGGCTAAACCAATCACCTCCACACCCTCACAAAATTTTTCAAGCAGGTTTTTAAGCGTTTCAAGGCTGTGCGTTTCGTCTTCTACAATGATAGCTTTTAAATTCATAAGCCTAGTTTTTTGGTAGTTTAACAATAACCCGTGTTCCGGAAGGATTCCCCGAAGCATCTGTAAGATCCTCAATTGTATAGGCCTTTTTCCGGTGTGTTTGTGTTTTTAAAACTTGAATGCGTTTTTCAGTGAGTTCGATACCTCTTGAAACTTTCTTCAGTTTAGCAGTACTTTCATAAATCGACTGGCTTGCTTTTCTGCCGATACCGGTGTCTTCAATAGTTACCGTGATATGGTGTTCATCTTCAGAAAATGTTATCGTTACTTTTTTTTCGCCTTCTTTTTTAGGTAACAAACCGTGAAGAATGGCATTTTCAACAAAGGGTTGAATGATAAGCAAAGGTACTTCCAGCAATTGCGTATTGAGGTGCTTCTCAACTATAATTTCATATGAAAAAGTGTCATCAAATCGCAGGGACTCCAAATCGAGATAGGTTTCCAGTAATTTTATTTCTTCGGCCAATATCACATTCTTTTCTATGGAATTTTCAAGGGTTGAACGCATCAATTGGCTGAATTTGGATAAATATTTCAGCGCTGCAGGTGTGTCACTCTTTAAAATCAAATGCTGAATGGAACTAAGGGAATTGAAAATAAAATGCGGGTTCATCTGTGCCCTTAAAGCTTTGATGTAATTTTCAATAGCCTCCTGCTGAGCGGCCAGTTTTTCCTGATACTCCAATTTTATTTTATATCCCAGACCCAGACCAAATATGACAATCTCGATAAGTGCCCCTGTTTTTAAATAGGATGCATACCCTGTTAAAAAAACAAGAACTGAACCAGCTGCATAAAAAAAGGAGCCAAATACAATGAAATAAGTAAGCTTGTTCTTTAAATGAAACAAAAGGTAAATTATGCTCAAAACCACAAATGTACTGATGATAAGTGCCCTTATATCCAACAAGACCGAATGCAGGCTAAAGTTTTGCATCAGCAACGCAACGCTGTCAACTAGCAATAATCCCGTTAAAAACAGTACTGCCATCGAGATTGCAGTATTGAGTTTTGGATAGAATACACGAGTTGTCAGATAGTATTTTACAAAGAGGATATAGAATATATTTGAAAGTATTTCAAAAAAATTATTCAGGAAAAAGGTGATAAAAGAAAAACTTCCAAATGTGCTTGTATAAGCTTCAATAACAAACCTCCCAAAATATACTGACATACACGTCACATAGAGCACATACAACAGGTAGTCTGTTTTTCTGTTTATAAAATAAATAGTCAGTGCAATGATCACGATTATAAGCGAAACCCCAAGAAAAAAATGTGTTAAAGCCCTGCTTTTGTATTGAAACATGGAGACATAGTTTTGCTTATAATACCGCACCGTTTCACTGTAACATATAAAAGGATGTTTGCTTATGTTGTATTTGACATTTAGTTTTTCAACTTTTAAATACAGGTATTTTGAGTCTATGAGCTGATCTTTAGTAAAAGGAATTTCGCCCGTAAATGCATTGCCTGTTTCAAAACTTCCCAAAATGACGGAATCTATTGTGTTTTGATTGCTGTAAAAGGCTTCTGCTTTATTGAAATATTGTATATAAACATACCACTGTTCTTTTTGTTTTAAATTTTCCAGTAACCCCGAAAAATCTAACTGCACCCAAAAGATATCACCGGGAATGCTTTTTAAATCCTTTTTTTGCCCTGTGAATAATATAACGTCATTGTCGATTATGTAGTTAATGTTGAGGGTGTCCTGGCTTGTTTTAAATAACTTAAAAGGCACTTGAAATTCCTCTGATTGTTGAGTCCAGGAAATGTTTCCATAAAAGAAGAAAAGGGTACATAGTAAATATGTCAGGTTGCTTTTCATGGTTATATCAGGTTAGGCAGACACAGTACCACTTGTCCGCCGGCAAATTCCTTCTTCATTTTAGTTTTGAATACAACTTTCTTTTTGATATTATAATCCTTGGTTAAATTAAGCATTCTTATCTGGTCCTGCCACTTAGAAATCTCTTTTCTGTATTCGGGGAGGTAATTTGTTTTTTCGGTATTGATGTTTTTAAAATTAAAATCAACATCAACATTTACTTTTTCTTCGCTAATTTTAAAATTAATGTTTATGTCAGCATGGTCTTTGCTACTGAAAACAGTAAATTCTATTATGTTTTCCAGCAGGGTTTGAAGGATGAAACAAGGTATGCGGGCATCTGCTTTTGTTGTATTTGAAACGGTGTGGATGGTAAATTCAAATCGCTCGTAATAACGTAACTTTTGAAGTGTTAAGTACCAGTTGAGCATCGCTATTTCATCAGATAAGGAAATACTTTCTTTTTCAAAATTTTTGAGATAATAGCGAATGAGTTTGCTGAACACAGATAAATAGTTCAGCGCTTTTACTTTTTCATCTGATGTTATAAAATACTGGATGGCATTGAGGGTGTTGAAAACAAAATGCGGGTTCATTTGAGACTGAAAGGCTTTCAGTTTCAAATCGACCATTTCTTTTTGCACTTTCAATAATTTTTCCTGTTCCGTTTTTATAATTCTCTCGGTTCTTAATTGATCCAGTTTAATACCACATATGGAAGCAATGGTTTTGAGAATGCGCATGTGCTGCGTGGTGAAATAGTTTTTTTCAGGGTGTTCACAATCTATTACGCCCAAAATTTCATCATTTACCAAAATGGGAACACAAATTTCAGAAAGTCGCATTTCATCGTCCACGATGTATCGTGGATCTGTGGAAGTGTCTGCTATAATTTCCGGCCTTTTTGTACGCGCCACAGATCCGCTTATACCTTCTCCAAAAGGGATAGTCACCGGCCTGTATATTTCATAATCCTTTGGGTTTTTTGGACCGTAAGCCGCTTTTTGCATTAATTTTCCATGTTCGTGGTCTACTAAATATATAACACAATCCACAAAGCCCAACTTTGCAATACAGTTTTTTGCCACATCCCATAAGAGGCTTTCTTCGGTATTTCTCTTATGTAAGGATGTGGTGAAATAAATCAATATTTCTTCAAATTGATCGGCATCAAATGCTTTGCTCTTGTTGATTTTCACACTCATATCTTTTATTAGTGAATTTGCCGAAAGGAAATAAAAGTAGTTATTTTTTGATTGGATTTAAAAAATGCTGTCTTGCATCAGATACAAAACAGCACTTTGTCAACTAAATAAAACAACTCACTTTTTTTAATTTAGAGTCCTATGGAGTTAAGCTTGCTTTTAAGCTCTTCGATTTCTTTTTCAAGTCGCTCCACTTTTTTCTGATTGTTTGCTGCCAGAGCAATGAACCCAATCAGTAAGAACAGGGTAAAATATTCCATTATTTATTTTTTTAGGATTTTTGCTGTGGTCTTAGCACCCCCTGAGGTTATTTCAGCCAGATACATTCCTTTTGATAAATGTCTCATATCCAGAGAGCCCGAAGTGTTGTTTATGTTTTTATTTAAAACCACTTGCCCTAAAAGGTTGTATATCTTAATGTTGTCAATTGTTGTTTGTGAATTAAAATTCAATTGGTCAACAACAGGGTTGGGGAAGTAATTAAAATCTACAAGTGTATACTCAGCATTATTTAATATTTGAGAAAGGTTGATTGCAAAACCTGCATAAGGATCAGCGGAACCGACGAAGATATAATATGTAAATCCTTCCGTAGCATCTATAGAAGCTAAATTGTTTGTGTCACAGATATTTGTAGGTTGGTCAACCCAAGTTAAATCAGCACCGCTCTGTGCATTTTCGTCAGAGGCAGTAAAAAATATAATTGCGCTATCAAATTGTCCGCTACTCATACCAGCTATGACTTCGCCATCAGCCTGAGCAGTGAATTTATACCAAATGCCCGGTGTGTTTGCCGTATTACAACCACCTTGTTGACCACCATCGTTTGTAATTGTGGCCATTAGAAAATGGATATCTTCTTCTAAATAGTCTTCCATTCCATTTAAATCAATGGCATTTTCAATCAAATCGTTTTCAGGGGCTTCAAAAGCATTGGTAGTATTGATAATAATATCAGAATCCACATTGTTTTTAAAGTACACATAATAGGTAGTGCCTGCGGTGGTCTCAATACTCGATGTTGAGCCCACGGCACAGGTGTTGTTGGCCTGGTCAACATAAAACAATTGCATGCCAGAGGTCACACCAGTTGCCGGTCCTTCAAAGAATACAATCACGGGGCTGTCCGGCAATATAATACCTGCGCCCACAGTGCCATCTTTGGTCGCCGTAAAGGTGTACCAGACCCCAGCTTGGGAAAGCGCACACCCCGTCCCGCCGGGTGTATTGTCATTTGTGTTTGTCGCTTCTGTAAATTCAACGGCAGCTTCATCATAAGGTATGGGCCCAAACCCAAGATTAATGGCGTTTTCGATTAAATCATTGACCGGTTGTGCCATCACATCGGTCAGGCCAAGCGTAAAACTCATCGTTAAAACAACAAGCAAAGTAGATAATGTTTTCATAATAGTTTATGTTAAAGGTTTATGAGACAAAACTACTGCAGGTCAACCTGGTGAATAGCGGTAAATTGATGGGTGGTTGTTTTCAATGGATGGATGGTCAAGTTTAGCCTTACAATCTTACTTTCTGTGTTGTATAAAAAATACGTTTAAAAAGGATCAAAACATATATAAGCCACTCAAAGCTAAGCAATTCCCCCTGATATAATCCTTATATATTGATAAGATTCCTTTAATTATAACCAAAGTTTCTTTGATGTTTATCCGTACTTTACCCGTAAATACAGTACTCTTTACGGCAAAACATCGAAGAAAGTACGGTTAGTTTTTGAATGAAACTAGTCGATACTATACAAGATCCTGCAAGGAACTATGGGATGTGGAAGGATGATGTTAGAAGTTAGAAGTTGGAAGTTCAGTGTATTAAAGGTATTTGGTTAAGCCTGTACTGAGGTGAATGTGGAGGAACACTCTTTTTACACCCAGGATACGGTTAAGAAGCCCCTCATCAATGCTATATTGCTTTATGAAAACAACAAAGCCGTTTGAGGTTCCTCAAACGGCTTTGTTTATAGTTTTAAAGAGCAAAGACTTACTTTTTCTCTAGCCACTTCCTCGCATTCACAAATGCCTCCAGCCAGGGGGAGACGGCGTCATTTCTGTCTTTGGGGTAATAGCCCCAGTTCCAGGGGAAAGTGGAGCGCTCCAGGTGGGGCATCATGACCAAATGTCTTCCGGTTTCGTCTGTCATGATGGCGGTGTTGAAATCTGAGCCGTTGGGGTTGGCAGGATAGCCTTCATAACCGTAAGTGCCCAAAATGTTATAATTTTCTTTACTGTAAGGGAAACTAAACTTCCCTTCGCCGTGTGCCGACCAGATGCCAAGTTTGCTGCCGGCCAGGGTGGATAGCATCACCGAGTTGTTTTCTGCAATCTCAACAGAAGTAAATGTACATTCAAACTTACCGCTGTCGTTGTATAGCATTTTGGGTTTTTCATCGTGGTCAGGATTGATGAGTCCCAATTCAATAAACAACTGACAACCGTTACAAACACCTAATGATAAAGTATCAGGTCTTGCAAAAAACTCTTTGAGTGCTTTGTTGGCTTTTTCATTGTATAAAAAAGCACCTGCCCAGCCTTTGGCACTACCCAGTACGTCACTGTTTGAGAATCCCCCCACGGCAGCAATAAACTGTATGTCTTCCAGCGTTTCACGTCCCGAAATCAAATCGGTCATATGCACGTCCTTTACATCAAAACCGGCGAGGAACAGCGCATTTGCCATTTCGCGCTCGCTGTTGCTGCCTTTTTCCCTAAGGATTGCTGCTTTTATCTTGCGGTCGCTGAGCGGAGTCGAAGCGACTGATGGCAGTTTTCCATCAAAATGTTTCGGGAACTTAAACGCTAAAGGTTGCTCTTTATAATTCTCAAACCGCTCATCGGCATTTTGTTTTCCGCTTTGCTTGCGGTCGAGCAGGTGAGAGGTTTTATACCACACATCACGCATTTCGGAAATGGTAAATCGTTCAGTTATTTCTCCGTGAGTGATTGTAAGTGTATCGCTTTCGGCTACCGTTCCTATTTTTATGGCTTCTATGTTTGCTTTCGCGAAAGCGGCTTCAACTTCTGTATCGTTGTTAGCCTGAATCAGCACACCACTATTTTCAGCAAAAAGGATTTTAATCAAATCATCAGTGCCAAAAGCCCCTCCTTGGGAGGGGTTGGGGAGGATTATTTCAGCTCCCAGATTGTTTTCTGCAAAACACATTTCCAATAATGCGGTCAACATCCCACCGGAAGAAATGTCGTGACCAGCAGCGATTTGACCGTTGCGAATTAACGATTGCAGGGTATTGAAAGCGGTTTTAAAATAAGCAGCATCCTTAACCGAAGGTGCTTCGTTGCCAATTTCGTTAAGTATCTGTGCAAAAGAGGAGCCTCCCAGTTTGAAGTCGTCATTACTCAGGTTGAGGTAATAAATACTTCCTTTCTTTTTTTGTAAAACCGGCTCTATCACTTGCGTGATGGCGTCACAATTTCCTGCTGCCGAAATAATTACTGTTCCCGGTGAAATCACATCACCATCAGGATATTTTTGTTTCATCGAAAGCGAATCTTTCCCGGTAGGAACGTTAATCCCCAGAGCAATGGAAAACTCTGAAACGGCTTCCACGGCTGCGTACAAGCGTGCGTCTTCCCCGGGGTTGTTACAAGGCCACATCCAGTTGGCTGAAAGCGAAACTGACTGCAAACCGTCTTTCAAAGGTGCCCAAACGATGTTGGTCAAAGCTTCGGCTATGGAGTTTTGTGAGCCTGCCACCGGGTCAATCAAGCCCGAAATGGGGGAGTGCCCAATGCTGGTCGCAACACCTTCCTTGCCGTTGTAATCTAAAGCCATCACGCCGCAGTTGTTTAATGGAATTTGCAGGGGTCCCACACATTGTTGTTTGGCTACCCGTCCTGTTACACAACGGTCTACTTTGTTGGTGAGCCAGTCTTTACAGGCCACGGCTTCCAGCTGCAGCACTTGTGTGATATATTCGTTGAGTTTGTCTGAAGTATACTTGAGTGCAGGATAGTTTCTGTCGATGGTTTTATCTGTCATGACAGTCTTTGGCGAACTGCCAAACATATCGGCCAGTGCCAGGTCCATCGGGTTTTTACCGTCTTTGGCCTGAAATACAAAGCGGTGGTCGCCTGTGACGGTACCCACTTCATACATCGGTGAACGTTCACGTTCTGCAATGCGTCTCAGGGTTCCGGTATCTTTTTGACCAATAACGAGCCCCATTCGTTCCTGGGATTCGTTGCCAATAATTTCTTTCGCAGAAAGGGTAGGGTCACCCACAGGTAGTCTTTCCAGGTTGATTTTACCTCCGGTTTCTTCCACGAGTTCACTCAAGCAGTTGAGGTGACCGCCGGCGCCGTGGTCGTGAATGGAAACAATGGGGTTGATATCACTTTCAACAAGTCCGCGTATGGCATTGGCGGCACGTTTTTGCATTTCGGGGTTGGAGCGTTGTATCGCATTGAGTTCGATACCGCTTGAAAATGCCCCGGTATCTGCTGAAGAAACCGCTGCACCCCCCATCCCGATGCGGTAGTTATCACCACCCAGTATAACGATGTCGTCTCCCACATTGGGTTTGTCTTTAATACTCTGGTCTTTTTTTCCATAACCGATACCTCCGGCAAGCATTATTACTTTGTCATAACCCAGCATACGGCCGCTGAGCGGAGTCGAAGCGTCCGTTTCCTTATGCTCAAAAGTAAGTACAGAACCTGCAATCAAGGGTTGCCCGAATTTGTTTCCGAAGTCTGAGGCACCGTTGGAGGCTTTGATAAGAATGTCGAGCGGGGTTTGATACAACCATTTTCGTGGTGTGATGTTTTTCTCATAGGAGCGGTTGCTTTCCAGACGTGGATATGAGGTCATATAAACTGCTGTTCCGGCGAGGGGCAGGGAGCCTTTTCCGCCGGCGAGACGGTCGCGTATTTCTCCGCCACTTCCGGTTGCGGCACCGTTAAAGGGTTCAACCGTGGTAGGGAAGTTGTGGGTTTCCGCTTTCAGCGAAATCACACTATCATAGTTTTTCTTTTGGTAAAAGTCAGGTTTGTCGGCACTTTTGGGGGCGAATTGCTCTACTGTGGGACCTTCAATAAATGCCACGTTATCTTTGTAAGCAGAAACGATGGTATTTGGATTTTCGGCTGACGTTTTTTTGATGAGTTTAAACAGTGACGATGGTTTTTCCACTCCGTCAATCACAAAGGTACCATTAAAGATTTTATGTCGGCAATGTTCTGAATTGACTTGTGAGAAGCCAAATACTTCAGAATCGGTAAGGGGTCTTTCCAAACGTTTTGATAGTTCTTCAAGATAGATGACTTCTTCGTCATTTAGTGCCAGTCCTTCCTGTTTGTTGTAAGCAGCGATATCAGTAATTTCTTTGATACCCTCAGGCTGAATGTCAATCGTAAAAAGTTGCTGATTCAGTTCGCTGTATTTTTGCAACAACATCGGGTCAAAATCGGCTTCTTTTTCATGGGTTATTTGAAACTCTTCTATACGGATGATGCCTTCGATGCCCATGTTTTGGGTGATTTCTACAGCATTGGTACTCCAGGGAGTGACCATGGCGGCACGGGGTCCCACAAAAAAATCCGTCGCGGGAAGTGTCAGGACGGATTCGTTTTTAAGGGTGGCGTTGCCAAAAAGCCAGTTGAGTTTTTGTATGTTTTGGTCGTCAAGTTTTTGATGGGTCGCTACTGCGTATACCGTGTTTTGTCTGGAGAAAAAGAGGATCATAAATTGCGATGTTTGTTTGATAAAAACAAAGTGCAAAATTACGGATTTTTATTGTAAAAATAATCTGAAATCTGTGTTTTAGTATCTTCCATAAAATTAAATATACAAAATGAGTTTTGGTTAAAAAGCTTAAGTAAAATATCATTTAGCCCCTTTCAAAATGTGATGAAGTATTGTGCTTTTTCATTCCTGAATACATTTACCTTAATTTTTAGGTTACACACATAAAAATCAATCTTAAAATTTAAGTATCTTGCAATAGTTTTAAGTCAAACTTACTGAATGTCATATACTTTAATTTATTAATCTCCTCAATTCATTGTTATGAGAAAAACCTTTATTTTATTATGTTTTTTGATGTTTTCAAGTGTCTTCACTTTTGCACAAGTCACACCTCCGGATTATATTTCACAGGGTGTTTTATTAAGAAAAACACCTCCTGTGAGCGAAATGCGACAAGCAGGGATTCCACCTGTAAGGGATAATTCTGAAGCACGCATTATACGGAACAGGTTGCGCGGCCAACGCAAACTTGACCCTAGTGGTTTACCTTTATATGGCGAAACACAGGCACAGCGGGATTTTGGAGGAATAACCACCAGAATGCCGATCGAGAATTTTGATGGGGCAACAGTAACCGAAGGAGGGGCATTGCCTCCTGATCCAACTGGAGCAGCAGGTCCTAATCACTATGTGCATGCATTCAATTTGGGTGTGAAAATTTTTGATAAGCAAGGAAATGTTTTATTCGGACCCATATCGTTAGGTGATTTTTTTGGTAATGGTGTTAACTCTGGTGATCCCATAGTGCTTTATGACCAACTTGCAAATCGTTTTTTTGTAACTCAGTTTAACACCTCCAACAATGGTTTATTAATCGCTATTTCAGAAACCCCTGATCCTACAGGCTCTTATTTTATTTATGAATTTCCACTAGATGCTTTTCCTGATTATCCAAAATATTCAGTTTGGCCGGATGGTTATTATATGACCGCTAATAAATTTAGCGGCAATACAACGTATGTTTTGGAAAGAGATGTTATACTTGCAGGTGGGGCAAGCCCGCAAATTGTTGGATTTAATCTTCCGGGGGTTGTAAACAACCCCAACTCTGTACGAAGCCCTAACCCGGCTCATATACTTGGCACTTCTTTCACACCCAATATGCCCGGTCAGATTGTTTATTTTCAAGATGACGGCTGGAGTGGGGCCATAACTTTTGACCATTTAAAAATCTGGGATATTGTTATGGATTGGTCTAATACTTCAAATTCAACCATTTCTGCCCCTCTTGAAATACCCACATTGCCTTTTGATTCTGTGTTTGCTCCTTTTGGTACCGGAGATGTTAATCAACCGGGCACCTCTCAAAAGATTGATATGATAGCCGGGGTGATTTCTTATATGGTAAATTATCGTGAATTTGGTTCACACAGTTCCATGACGGTTACTTTTACTGTTGATATTGACGGTAATGATACCGGGGGTATTCGATGGATTGAGTTACGAAGATCCGGGTTAGGTGACCCGTGGACAATTTTTCAGGAGGGTACTTATGCCCCTAATGATGGTTTAAGTCGTTTTATGGGTAGTCTCGCAATGGATGCAGCCGGTAATATGGGTCTTGGTTTTCAGGTAGCCAGTGGAACAGAACCTGCCGGAATGAGATATACCGGAAGGTTTGATGGTGACCCTTTGGGAGAGATGACTATCGCTGAAGAAACCATCATTGACGGGATAGGGGTTCAAACCGTTTCAAACCGTTTTGGAGATTATTCTCAACTTACAGTAGATCCGGATAACTTTACATTTTGGTTTACCGGTGAATATTTTAGCGCAACTAATTTTTGGAATACACGCATTGCATCTTTTTCACTTTCAGGTGGTTTTAACAATGATGTGGGGGTTAATAATATTATTCAACCCAACGACGGATTGCTTACTGCTAATGAGAGTGTGGAAATTTCCATACGTAATTTTGGGTTAGATACGCAATCTAATATCCCGGTTGATTTGCTTGTTGACGGGGTGGTGGTAGCCACTGAAGTTTTTGCAGGCCCATTGAATAGTAATGAGTTTGATACATATACTTTTACAGAAACCGTTGATTTATCCACGCAAGGGCAGACATATTCTTTGACAGCCAGAACAAATCTTTCCGGGGATGAGTTTCCCGCAAATGATGGTTTTTCAAAAGATGTCACACATCTTTTAGCTGATGATATTGGAGTTGTTTCAGTAATTGCTCCTGTGTCCGGGGAAGGTTTAGGCAATGAATCAATCACTGTAAGTATAAGGAATTTTGGTGCATTGCCACAATCAAACTTTGATGTGGCATACACAATTGATGGAGCTACTCCTGTTGTAGAAACCTTTACCTCTACGGTTAACTCACTAGAAGAGGAGGTATTTACCTTTGCACAAACAGGCGATTTTACAGCCCTGGGCTCCTATGAGCTTTCAGTAAGCACTTCACTTGCAGATGATCAAGATATAACGAATGATGAACTTGTTGTGACAGTAATACATGAACAGTGCTCACCAACGGGAAATTGCAGTGCCGGTGATGGTTTGAGCCGGTTTGTAATTGGTGATATTGATAATATAAGCGGATGTTCACCCAATGGCTATGGTGACTTCACCACTCTTAATACAGAATTGGATATAAACACAACAGTTAATGTCACAGCACGGTCCGGATTTGCTGATCAATTGCTTTCAGTTTGGATTGATTATAATGATAATTTTGTTTTTGAACCGGAAGAGTTGGTGGTTTTTGATTTCCCATTACCGGTATCAGGAAGCGATTTTACAACAAGCTTTACCATTCCTGAAGATACAGATTTGCTCGGAACACATTTATTGCGAGCCCGTGTAGGGTGGGCTACCTCTGAAGGCACCATTGATGACCCTTGTACTGACTTTACCTGGGGAGAAACCGAAGATTATACGGTTACAATAATGGATGGCATATTATCAACCACAGCAAATGATTTTTACAACACAGATTTAGTCATTTATCCTTTGGAAGATAAAATTTATGAAATGTTGTTTAGCTCACAAACAGATTTTGGAATGTTGCGTATTGATGTATACAATGCACTGGGACAAAAAGTCTTAAACAGTGAAGTGAGTCAAAATGAGAATGTTTATTCCTCACAACTTAATTTTGAAGGAAAAGCTACAGGCACTTATCTTGTGAAATTATATAATGGCAGTTTTAGTAAGGTTAAACGGGTAGTAGTGAAATAACTCAAGAACACATTAAAAAAACAAAACCCGGAAATAAAGCTGCTTTCCGGGTTTTTTTTATAAATTTAGTTTGAAGCGCTATATATCATTTAACGATCAATTTTTTAGTTGATATTCCTGTAGTAGATTTCGACTGTACAAAGTAGAAACCCGAGTTAATATTTTTTAAATCACTTTTGTTTGTGTCTTGGGGGTTTATTTCCATAATGACTTGACCGTTCATGTTATAGACAGTGATTTGTTCCAGAGGAGTATCTGATGTAATTGTGATGTTCCCGGATGAAGGATTGGGATACATAACAAAATCAAATGCTGAAATATCTTGGGTTTCTAAAATACCCCATCTGTCTTCAGCAGGAACACCTCCCCAAATGACGGTGGCCAGATATGGATTGTCAATAAACGGGTTGCGGTTCCAGTAAACATCTTCCAAAATTGCATTGCGTTGATCTTCTATTTCAGAAACGGGATCTTCTGCATTCCATTCCAGAAAGGTTTCGAGCATTTGTGTTGAACCTTCGAGATTTCCAACACCTACAAGACTGGGTAAACATCTGTCACCATAACGCACATACATATACATCATCATTCTGGCAACATCGCCTTTCCATTCATCACCGGGATACCAGTTGCCGCTTCCCACATCACCGGCATTGCCGTTACCATCCTGAAATTTTTTGTTTCCGCGATTGTTGTTCATTTGTTGATCAGAAGGTCTCAGGTTGTGGGGGTCTGCAGCAATTCCATTGGAAGAGTTGTCTGGAGAGGGCATCGCCGGGTCTGCCAGTGACCTTGCAAAAACGTGCTCCCTGTTATATTCGCAATTTGTACCTCCAAAAGCCAGTTTATCACGGCTTCTGTCTGTAGTACAATTTCCGTCAGTATCATTGTAACCATAGATTAACAACACGTTGTTTGGGTTGTCAGGATCTTCATCTGTAAACTCAAAGATATCCCTGGCATCACCAAAAGTAAACCCGGAATTAAAGATAACGAGTTTATTTTGCAACTCATCATACATGGCTTCTTCTGTCAATGTTAAATCAACATCATCATAATAAGGTTGTTGTGAAAATGCAAACTGCGTTAGGAATAAGAATAAAATAATTTTTTTCATAGTAATGTTTAATTTGTTCTTTCTAGTAATGCCATATAAAAACCGTCAAAGCCTGAAGTGGACGGGGTTATTTTTTTTTCGGCTGTAAAGGTAAAGTTTTTTCCACTTTCCCTTTTCAGGAAATCTTTGATTTGTTTTTCATTTTCAGAAGGCAAAATAGAGCAGGTTGCATAGACAAGCTTTCCTCCGGGTTTCACCATTTTTGAGTAATTGTCAAGTATTTCAGCTTGGGTGCTTTTTATATTTTCTATAAACTCGGGTTGGAGTTTCCATTTTGCATCAGGGTTTCTGCGCAATACACCCAGACCGGAGCAGGGAGCATCTATTAATACCCTGTCTGCTTTTTCATGGAGTTTTTTGATGACTTTAGTAGTATCAATAGCACGGGTTTCAATATTAAAAGCACCGGCACGTTTGGCCCTTCTTTTAAGTTCATGCAGCTTGTTTGCATAAATATCCAGAGCAATGAGCTGCCCTTTGTTTTCCATGAGGGAGGCTAAGTGTAATGATTTTCCACCGGCACCGGCACAGGCATCTACCACGCGCATACCGGGTGCAACATCGAGAAAATCTGCTACAAGTTGCGAGGATGCATCCTGCACTTCAAACCAGCCATCTTTAAAGGCAGGGGTTTGAAAAACGTTTGCACGTTCTTTCAGTTTCAGGGCAAGAGGATATCCTTCAATCTTTTCAGTCTCAATATCGAGATCAAATAATATGGCCTGTAGTTTTTCAGGAGTTGTCTGAAGGGTGTTGACCCTTAAAATTACATCAGCTTCCTTATTGAGTGCTGCGATTTCTGCATCCCACTTTTTACCCAGTTCTTTTTCGCCGAGAGCATCCAACCAATCCGGAATGGATTCACGGTATTTTCTGATTTTTGAAAGTTCGTCAAACTTTCCTTTAATGCGCCTTGTTGGTGTAGCTTCCAGTTGTTTCCAGTCGGGTAGTGCTATTCCTTTCAAGGTTGCCCAAACGGTAAATAAGCGAAATAGCTTTTGCCTGTCAAAAGGTTCCTTGACTTCGGCAATTTCAGCATACAACCGTTTCCATCGCACAATGTCATAGACCATTTCAGCGATAAAACTTCGGTCACGTGAGCCCCAGCGTTTGTCTCTTTTTAATGTGCCCTGTATTGCTTTGTCGGCATATTTATTTTCATTGAAAATTTCATTCAAAGCATCTATTGCGGCAAAAACTAAATTTCGGTGTAAACGCATTTGGGTTTCTTGTTTTTGATTTCTTGTTTTTTTTCTAAAATGAAGTTTTCCTGGTATTGATTTTTTGAAATTTAAAGAATCTAATAAATTCATAGACTCACATACTCAAAAACTCACATCTCACAACTATTCCGCAAAGGTATTACAATCTCTGCGAAATGTTTTTATATTTAACCAAAATTACAAGGATGCGCATTTCAGGAATATTACTATTGCTTTTTTTATTTACGTTTTGTACTGATGATAAAAGGAAAGTAAATGATTTTGTAACCGAAATTAAAATTGAACGTGTCTACACTGATTCTGTCAGCATCAGGGCACTTCAACCGGTTGATGAAAAGAGGGTTTGGTTTGCCGGTACTTCAGGGAAAGTGGGGCTTATTGATGTCGGTGTTCCTAAAATCGCCACGATAGCATATGAAGACAGTCTCCTTCACTTTAGGTCTATAGCCCGTACAAAGCAGGCAGTTTTTGTTTTGAGTATTGCCAGTCCGGCGGTATTGTATAAAATAGGTTTTGATGGAAATGAAGCCACTTCCATTGAAGAGGTATATGTTGAAAAAGGGGAGAAGGTGTTTTATGATGCCATGAAATTCTGGGATGATAAAGAAGGCATCGCGATGGGCGATCCCACTGATGGGTGCCTGAGTGTGATTATTACACGTGACGGCGGAAATTCGTGGCAAAAGGTATCATGTGAAATGTTACCGGAAGCAAAACCCGGTGAAGCGGCATTTGCAGCCAGCAACTCCAATATTGCTCTTTATGGAGACCATGTCTGGATTGCAAGTGGCGGAAGGCATTCGCGTGTTTTTTACTCTTCAGACAGGGGTAGAAACTGGGAAGTATTTGATACGCCCATCATTCAGGGAGGAAATATGACGGGTATTTACAGTATTGATTTTTATGACGAAAAAACAGGGGTTGTCTTTGGTGGTAACTGGGAAGATAAAAAAGATAATCGGGCAAATAAAGCAATCACCGGAGACGGGGGGAGAACATGGACACTTCTTAGTGCCGGTACCGGCCCCGGATATCGCTCTTCCGTAAAGTTTGTTCCTCACGGAAACGGGGATGAAATCATAGCTGTGGGCTCACCCGGAATCTCTTATTCTTATGACAGGGGGCTTAGCTGGAGCGAACTCAGTAAAGAAGGTTATTTTGCGATCGAGTTTGTAAATGATAGTATTGCTTTTGCCTCGGGGAATAATAAAATTGACAAACTGCGACTTCGGTAATATTTAGGGCATTTTATTTTTTCCGCCACGGTATTTTTTTAAAAGCTGCATTTTAAATTCGTATTCTGCTTTTTTTAATTTTAAGACCTTGACGGCTCCCATTTGCTCCAGGAGTTCTTTTTCCAGATTGGTTTCCAATTCATTTTCCTTTTCACGGTTTTGCTGGATTTTTTTTAGTAATTCCAGTGCTTTAGTCTCAGAAATGTTTTGCAATTCATTCTTCATGACGTCTTTTACCTCGCTGCGATTTTGCTTCCTGATTTCATGGATTTGATTTTCGTAAGCATTGTAGACAGGCCAGAATTTTTCCGCCTGAGCTGAGGTAAGTTCCAGCTGCTGTGTTATAAAAGCGGTTTTAAGGGCTTTTATATTGTCATGATCTTTGGTTTGGGCAAAAGTTGTATGAACCAGAGCAAAGATTAAAATGAGGGTTGTAAGTAATGTTTTCATAGGGGATGTGTTTTTATTCATTTAGGAAAGCTGTCTCGTCAATGTTATAGGATAGGTACTCCAATAATTCTTCCTGAGTAATATCAGACTCCGGAAAACCGTTTTCGGTAAATTCATCAGAGAGCAATTCCTGCAGGTCATATGTTGATATGTCAATAACATTGTCTTCAATATAATCTGTAACCGATGTAAAATCACTTTCATTGTTCACATTCGAGGTGTTTTGAAAATGATAGACACTGAAGACTAATAAAAAAATAGCGGCAATGCTAGCTGCATATTTAATAAAATTATGGTTTTTAAGTGAAATAATTTTTGGTTTACCGGCTGTATTCTGAGTTGTTTTTTTACTGATGGTTTCTTCCAGAGAATCAAAATAGTGATCAGGAGCAGTAAAAGGATTCTTTTTGATGGCATCTTCTTCAAGCTTGATACGATTCATAATGTGATCTTCCAGCGCATCAAAATAAGAAGGAGGGGTTTTAAACCCCGTGCTTTTATTAATAATATGTTTTAAATCCTTTTCCATTGTTGTTTTGACTTCAAATTTACCAAAAGGTTTAATTATGAGTGAGGTATGCGGTTATTTTTTTAACTGCCAGATGATATGAACTCTTCAGTGCACCCACTGAGGTGTCCAGTATTTCTGATAGTTCTTCATAAGTGATATCATCAAAATATTTCATATTGAAAACCAGTTGTTGTTTTTGGGGTAAACCGGCAATTGCCCGCTGTAACTTAAGCTGTATCTCGTCTCCTTCAAAATAAACATCAGAAGTTAAAGTCTCGATGGCTTTGTTCTTGAGTTCCTCACTTGAGATTGCATTCATTTTTGCTTTGCTGTTGATGAATGTGATGGACTCATTAGTTGCAATGCGGTACATCCAGGAGTACAGTTTGCTTTCACCTTTAAAACTTTCTATATTTCTGTAAACCTTGATAAAAGTGTTTTGTAAAACATCGTCAGCGTCATCGTGATTGATCACGATTTTTCTGATGTGCCAGTATAAACGTTCTTTATAGAGACCAATGAGTTCTTTAAAAGCAAGTTCTCTGCTTTTTTCAGATTTTAGCCGGTTTATGAAATCTTTTTCTTCAGACACTAAAAGTGGTTTTATCAAAGACTAAAGATAGCAGAAAAGGTTTAAGCTAAAACAGATGTTTTTAGATATTTATGAATAAAAAACAGATGAAGTGTAAAAAAACATCGTTAAAAAACGAAAAATATTTTTTTGTAAGAAAAATCTTATTATCTTTATCACATCTTATGCGGTTATGTTTACTATTATGTGCCCCAAATATAATAGTTAACAAGTTTGGGAAAGGCAGACTTTAAAAGGTCTGCCTTTTATTTTGCCCTAATCTGGAGCTAACCTTTTTCGTTCTATATTTTTGATTGTTAAATTTGTAGGAATGAATGATAAAATATAAAATAAAAATCGATAAAATGCTTAAAAAAACGGATAAAGTGTAAAAATAATTTGGTAGTTTCACTTTTCTAAATTACATTTACATTGTATTTATATAGAACTTCGTTGCTATGCGCCCCAAATATAGTGACGAAAAAAATGAAAAGGCGAGCCCTATTGGCTCGCTTTTTTATTGTAAAAATGTCACTGTGTTTTTAGTTTAATCAAACGACTGCATTTCAATCAGTCCAAAATACACTCCTTTGTTTGACAACAATTCCTGATGAGTTCCCTGCTCGACAATTTGTCCTTTTGCCATTACAACAATTTTATCAGCATTTTGAATGGTTGATAATCTGTGAGCGATAACCACTGAAGTTCTATTTTCCATCATTCTTTCAAGTGCATTTTGAACAAGTCGCTCGCTTTCAGTATCTAATGCGGAGGTAGCTTCATCAAGAATCATTATGGGGGGGTTCTTCAATACGGCACGGGCAATACTGAGGCGTTGTTTTTGTCCGCCGCTGAGTTTGTTTCCGCTGTCGCCAATGTTCATATCGAGCTGGCCGGGCAATGTTTCCACAAATTCCCAGGCATTGGCAATCTTCAAAGCTTCAATGATTTCGTTATCTGTGGCATTTTCCTTACCCAATAACAGATTTCCTCTTATGGTGTCGTTAAAGAGTATAGAGTCTTGAGTGACAAGGCCCATCATACCGCGCAAAGAGTGCAGGCGTATATCCCTGATATCGGTACCGTCAATTTTTATGGCTCCCTCACTTACGTCATAAAAACGCGTGAGAAGATTGGCTATGGTACTTTTTCCGCTACCGCTTTGTCCCACGAGTGCCACGGTTTCTCCTTTTTTGACTTGAAGCGAAAAGTTTTTCAGCACAAGCTCGTTATCATACCTAAAGGAAAGGTTTTCAATGGAAATGTTGTTTTCAAAACTGTCTTTTTGAATGGCACCTGCCTTGTCCTGAATGTTGTTCTCTGTTTCAAGGATTTCCAGGATACGTTCGGCAGCGGCATTTCCTTTCTTCACACTGTATGAAGCCTTCGAAATGGCTTTTGCAGGCGTTAATATTTGGTAAGCCAGACCCATATACACTATAAAAAGTTCGGGGTTGAGCGTTTCATCAATTAAGACCATGCGCCCACCATACCATAATAGAATGGCAATAACAGTAATGCCCAAAAACTCACTAGCAGGGGAGGCGAGGTTTTGACGGTTCAGTAATTTGTTTGAATAGTTATAAAACTTTTCAGTTGAATCTTTAAATTTTTTTGAAAAAATATTTTCGGCATTGAAGCCCTTAATGATTTTGAGGCCGCCCAGGGTTTCTTCAAGAATTGACAGGAAATAGCCTTGTTCCCTTTGAACACGATCAGACTTTCGCTTTAGCGATTTTCCAATCAACGAAATAACAAATCCTGAAACAGGTATAAAAATGAAGACAAAAATAGTGAGTTCCAGACTGATGAGCAACATAGCGCCAATAGTAAAAATAATGGTTAGCGGCTCCCTCACGATGAGCTCTAAAATGGATAGAAAGGAGTGTTGGATTTCAAGAACGTCACTGGTGATGCGGGCAATGGTGTCTCCTTTTCTTTTTTCGGAATAGTGGGAGAGGGGCAACTCAATGGTTTTTTTATACATGGCATTGCGCACGTCTTTCAGAACGCCATTTCGCAAAAAGGTGATAAAATACATCGCCAGATAGTTGAAAATGTTTTTGAGTAAAAACATGGTAATTACAATTATGACCACATAAATCAACACATCTTCTGTGCCCTGACTTTTTTGTTGTGTAACAAAATAGTTGAGTGAGTTCTCTACATATTCTTTTCCTTCAGTAATTCCAGTCCACACCGGCTTTTCAAAGCGTTCATCGGTATTATCAAATAGCACTTTCATCATCGGGAACAGCGAGAGCATGGCCAACGTGCTAAAAAGCGCATAAAAGATATTTGAAATAATATTCAGTATGGCATACCCTTTATAAGGTTTCGCAAAGCGAAGGATTTTTTTGAAGTATTTCATGTACTCATTTTAATAGGGAAACAATTTCAAAGGTAGGTTTTTTGCTTAAATGCCTAATGACTTTACAATTAAATCAATTTGGGTATCCAGCTTTTCTGAAACCCCAATGAAATTTTCTTTAGATTTTAAAGGGTGATTCACGCTGATATAAAATTTAATCTTAGGCTCTGTGCCACTGGGTCTCGCAGCTACTTTTGTACCGTCTTCAGTATAATAAATCAGTACATTTGAAGAAGGAATCTCAATTTTTTCTTCATTATTTGAATCGAGGTTTCTTGCAATTCCTGAAGCATAGTCCTCAATCCTGATTACTTTGGAACCGGCGATTTCCTGCAGTGGGTTTTCCCTCAATTCCACCATCATTTGTTTGATTTCTTCAGCGCCTTCAATCCCTTTTTTTACCAATGAAACCAAATGCTCTTTGTAAAAACCGTGTTTGATGAATAAGCTGATTAGGTAGTCATACAGAGTATTGCCATTTACTTTTTGTTGTGCCGCCATTTCACAGGCAAGCAAGGTAGCAGTAACTGCATCTTTATCCCTTACAAAATCACTCACCATATATCCAAAACTTTCTTCACCACCTCCCACAAATTGCTGTTCAGGATGGTCTTTGATCATTTTGGCAATCCATTTGAACCCTGTGAGGCCTACTTTGCATTCGATGTTGTATTCTGAAGCAATTTTTTCCATCATAGGGGTTGACACAATCGTAGAAGCTATAAAAGCATTGCCTTGCAGCGAATTGTTTTTAGAGTGAAAGTTCAAAAGAAAGTCACTCATCATTATCATGGTTTGATTTCCATTGAGGATGGTCATTTTACCGGCTTCATTTCTCACAGCGATCCCCAAACGATCACTATCTGGGTCAGTACCAATAACAATGTCGGCATTGATTTTATTTGCCAGATCCACAGCCATTTTCAACGCTTCGGGTTCTTCGGGGTTTGGGGATTTAACAGTGGGAAAATCACCGTCAGGCTCGGCCTGCTCTTTTACAATATGAACATCAGTATAACCTGCTTGTTCCAGTGCTGTTGGAATGAGTGTAATGGAAGTTCCGTGCAGGGGTGTGAAAACAATTTTTAGATTTTCACGGGCTTCTTTTGATGTGCCAAAACTAGCTGTTTGAACAGATTTTTTTAGAAAGGCTTCGTCAACATCTTTATCGACATACCGGATGAGTTCTTCTTTAGCTGTAAATTTGATATCTTCAAATTTTATTGAATTGATTTCAATAATAATTTCGGCATCCTGAGGGGGAACCAACTGTCCGCCATCTTTCCAGTAAACTTTGTAGCCATTGTATTCCGGGGGATTGTGGGAAGCAGTTAAAACAATACCACAGTGACACTTTAAATGGGTTACCGCAAAGGAAAGTTCGGGTGTGGGGCGCAAGTCTGAAAACAGATAAACTTCAATATTGTTTGCAGAAAACACATCGGCCACAACTTTAGCAAGTTCTTTGCTGTTGTGACGGCAATCATATGCAATGGCCACTTTATGTGCTTCACCCGGGAATTTGTTTTTTATATAATTTGAAATTCCCTGAGTGTTTTTCCCTAAGGTATATTTGTTGATTCGGTTATCGCCCACACCCACAATGCCCCGCATACCTCCGGTGCCAAAAGCAATATTTTGATAAAAACTTTCCTCCAGTTCCTGAGGGTCTGAGGTAATTAATTCTTTGATTTGCTGTTGGGTATGTTCATCAAAAAAAGGGGTGAGCCATAGATTGACTTTCTCCAGTATTTCGGGTTTTATATAGATCATTTTTTTACGAAAAATTGCGGTAAGGCAAAGGTATATAAACTTGAGGAGACTTGAATGTTAGGAAATCGTTAATCCAGATTGATTTCCTCGCTTATCTTATAATTTTCCTTGTTTTTGTTGTTTCTCAGAATGATTTCACCGAGAAAGCCTGCCAAAAATAGTTGGGAACCAATAATCATTGCCACCAGTGCAATGTAAAACTGGGGACGGTCTGTGAGGAGCCTGCCAGCAGGATTGATGAAAACCTTATCAATACCCAGATAGACTGTCAACAGAAACCCGATAAAAAGAATAAAGGCACCCCAGGCGCCAAAAAGGTGCATGGGTTGTTTGCCAAACTTGCTTAAAAACCAGATGGTAATCAGGTCGAGAAAGCCGTTCATAAAACGATTGATGCCAAATTTTGTAGTTCCATATTTCCGGGCCTGATGTTGCACTACTTTTTCACCAATTCTGTTAAAGCCGGCATTTTTTGCAAGCACGGGGATATAGCGATGCATTTCGCCGGTGACCTCAATATTTTTGATAACATCCTTTCGGTAAGCTTTGAGCCCACAGTTAAAGTCATTTAACTGAACTCCTGATGTTTTTCGAGCAGCAAAATTGAAGAGTTTTGATGGCAGGTTTTTGGTAAGTTTGCTGTCATACCTTTTTTTCTTCCATCCTGAAACCAGATCATTGTTTTCTTCTTTGATGAGCCGGTATAGTTCCGGTATTTCTTCAGGATTGTCCTGTAAATCGGCGTCCATAGTGATGATGACATCACCTTCGGCTTTTGCAAAACCGGCATGCAAGGCTTGTGATTTTCCAAAATTTCGCAAAAACCGTATCCCTTTAACTGCGGTATTTTTTTTTGCCAGTTCTGAAATCACGTTCCACGAGCCATCAGTGCTTCCATCATCAATAAAAATCACTTCATAAGAAAAACCATTGGACTGCATGACTTTTGCAATCCAATGGTATAATTCGTTAAGTGACTCCTCCTCATTTAGAAGGGGGATGATAATGGATAGGTTCATAAATTTATTCTAAACTTGGATCTTTTCTTTTAAAAATTAATGCAATCAAAAGTCCTAAAACACTCAAAAAGGCTAAAAGAAAAATATAAGATTTTAATTGAGAAACTATTGAAAAATTGTCTTGTTTTGCCATATCAGCAATTGCTTTTTCTATATCAGCTTCAGGAACGCCAAACCTTTCCATAAAGTTCCTTGTTGTCTCCATAGCACTTTCCTGAATGTATTTTGCCGTATCAGGATCAACGATTCCAAATATTATTATTGCAACTAAAGTGCTTATAAAAAGACCTAGTGCTATTGTAATAAAATATGAAGTAAACGCCTCTTTGAAAGAAATAAAACCATTTAATTTACCTTTAGATTTAGATACAGATATAATACCAAGTAGAATAACTATTAAATAAGTCAATATGCCAACCCACCATTTTGTAAACATTTCAGGTTTTAGAGCATACATTAATGTTGTAGAAAGAGCTAAAATGATACCCAGGTTAATTCCTTGAGCTATTGCAATCTTCTTAATAATTTTATTATTTACCATAATTTTGAAAGGTTTTAGTTTGGTCAGTTAGTACACAAATATAGAAAATCGTTACACAAATTTATACTTCAGTATAAATCTTATTCTTAAAATCGCTCAACATTTTAGCATTCAATCAAGATCTACATAAAAACAACTCAATTTTTTTCTGTAACTTTTATTGTCAATTTGAAAAATATACTTAAATTTGCATCCTCAAAATAGCGACGATTTTAAAGCATTTATATTATGAAACAAGGAATTCACCCGGAAAACTATAGAGTAGTAGCATTTAAAGACATGTCTAATGATGATGTGTTCCTTACCAAGTCTACTGCAGAAACAAGGGAAACAATTGAAGTAGATGGAGCAGAGTATCCTTTGGTAAAGTTAGAGATTTCCAGATCTTCTCATCCATACTATACAGGTAAATCTAAATTGGTAGATACAGCCGGTCGTATTGATAAGTTCAAAAACAAGTATTCAAAATTCAAGAAATAAATCAGGTTACACAATATTTTGCACAAACTCCTCAATTATATTGAGGAGTTTTTTTATGCTTTTTATCACGGTAAGGTTTCTTAGAAGTAAGCTGTTGTGTAGATTGAGCAACTAAACTGTCGGTTGGCAGGTTTAGCAATCAAAACCCAGACCTGCCTACCGGCAGGCAGGCCTGAGAAAAATCCGTGTGACACGAGCACAGCAAACCGGCCGGCAGACAATTATCCGAGGGAGCCTTTACAAGCCATAGCTTATTGCCGGCCAAAGTGCTTTTCCTGTTAAGCTATTTCTATATTCAGTTGTTTGCCAAGTCCAATTTCAATTAATTTATAATAGGTTGAAACTTGAATATCGCTCAGCCCACGTTCAATTCTAGAAATGTAGCTTTTTTTTGTTCCTGTTTTTTCAGCAAGTTCTTCTTGTGTTAGATTAGCCTCTTTTCGGGCTTCTTTAAGCATGACACCAAGCCGGAATGCAAGAGAATCAGCATCATACTTGTCTCTTTTTTCAGTTCCTTTTTTTCCGTATTTTTCAATGAGGATGTCCTCAAAATCTGTTACATTTTTCATATCAGTTATTTTTATCTTTTAAATATTCCTTTTTTAGTTTCTCGGCAAGTTTGATTTCCTTTCTCGGTGTTTTTTGAGTTTTCTTTACGAAACAGTTCACAAGTACAATCAAATTTCCATCATCGAAAAAGCACAAAATCCGAATACTTTTAAAAGTCGTAATTACACGCACTTCATATATTCCGTCTGTATTTTCAAGAACTTTGAAGAATTTTTTTGGGACTTGTCTTTCAAAACGCACTAAATCCAAAACGTATTCAATCTTTTCTTGAACCTTATCTTCTTGAGCTTTGTAAAAGTCAGCGAAATACTCTTTGTATGCGATTATCTTTTTTACCACAGGACAAAGTTAACTAATTAGTAAACAAATTCAAATAAAAGTTGTAGCGTTTAATGAAAAAATATTTCTTGTATTGTGGGCAACATGTGGATATAAATGGCAATATTTGTACTTTGGTGCTAAATTTGTCATCCTATGAATTTTATACTTTTTGACGGCCCTGAACGCAACAATCTTTTGCCCTTCACATTTACCCGTCCCGTAGCAGATATCAGAATCGGGATTTTAAGCTTGCGCGAAAAGTGGGAAAATTTTCTCCAAGCATCCACTTCCACAGAAACCGAAGCCTATCTCTCCGAAAAGTTTCCAAAAGAAGAACTCGATAAAAACATCAAGATCAATCCGGTGTTTATCCCTACAGAAAACCTGTCGGGGATTGTCAAAAACCTCAAGGAAAATCAGGCGTTGTTTTTTGAAGATCAACCCATCGCATATTTTTATTCAAAACATCAGGATGTCAATTTTGACGATTTTGAAGTGATTCAATACTCCCACGATGATGTATTGAAAATCTCACATACCTGGGATATATTTCGGTTGAACGGCGAAGCGATGGAACGCGATTTCAAAGTGCTTACAAAAGGCAGGAAATCTCAACCCATACCGGACTCGGTTTTCTCTTTCAATAAAGAACATATTTTTCTGGAAGAAGGGGCTAAACTTACAATGGCATCCCTCAATGCCGAAAACGGACCCATCTATATAGGTAAAAATGCTGAAGTCATGGAAGGGTGTACTGTACGTGGGCCTTTTGCTTTATGTGATCACGCCACTTTAAAGATGGGAGCCAAGATTTATGGCCCAACTACTGTGGGCCCGCATAGTAAAGTGGGTGGTGAGGTGAATAATTCGGTGATTTTTGGATATTCCAATAAAGGCCACGACGGCTTTTTGGGCAATTCGGTGATTGGTGAGTGGTGCAACCTAGGTGCAGATACAAACAATTCCAACCTGAAAAACAACTATGCAGAGGTGCGTCTTTGGAATTACACTACAGAAAATTTTGCACGCACCGGATTGCAATTTTGCGGATTGATGATGGGCGACCACAGCAAATGCGGCATCAATACCATGTTCAATACCGGGACTGTAGTGGGCGTTAGTGCCAATATCTTCGGTAGCGGTTTTCCGCGTAATTTTATCCCCAGTTTCAGTTGGGGCGGGAGTGGCGGCATGACCACTTTTAAAACTGATAAAGCCTTTGAGGTTGCCCGCGAAGTTATGAAAAGGAGAAACCTGGAGTTTAACGCAACCGAGGAAAAGATTTTGGAGCACGTTTTTGAAATCACTGCTAAATACCGCCGAAATTAATGAGTGTTTATAAAATAGTTAGATACCAACCTGAATACAAAACTCAATGGGACGCGTTTGTAAGTAAAGCCAAAAACGCTACCTTTTTGTTTTACCGTGACTTTATGGAATACCACAGCGACCGCTTTGAGGATTGCTCAATTATGGTTTTGAAAAATGACAAGGTACTGGCGTTACTTCCGGCAAATAAAAACGGGGATACAGCTTACTCACATCAGGGGTTGACTTATGGGGGATTGGTGGTTGACAAAAAAACAAAAATTGAAACCACGATGCTGCTTTTTAAAGAGGTGCTGTCTTATCTGGAAACACAAAAAATAAGCAAACTCGAAATTAAAATGCTTCCGGGTATTTATACTGATTTTCCCTCTGAAGAACTTCACTACATCTTTTTTTTACTGGAAGCCAAACTGCGCCGCCGCGATGTGCTTTCCGTTATTGATTTAAGCAAGCCCCTTTCATTTTCAAGCGGAAGGAAAGAGGGTGTCAAGCGCGGTGTGAAAAACAAACTTGAAGTCAAAGAGGTTTTTGAGTTTGAATCCTTCTGGAACCAAATCCTCATTCCCACCCTCGAAGAAAAACATCAGGCAGCCCCGGTTCACACCCTTGAAGAAATCACGCTTTTGCATCAACGGTTTCCAAAAAACATCCGCCAGTTTAATGTATATTTGAATGACACCATAGTAGCAGGAACCACGGTATTTGTCTCTAAAAATGTAGCACATTCACAGTACATAGCCGGCAATGCCGATAAAAACCAATTGGGAAGCCTGGACTTTCTGCATCATTATTTGCTTAAAGATATATTTGCTGAAAAAAAATATTTTGATTTTGGAATTTCAAACGAAAATCAAGGGCGCAATTTGAACAAAGGGCTTTCTTTCTGGAAAGAGAGTTTTGGAGCAAACACGGTTGTTCAGGATTTTTATGTGGTTGAAACCCCTTCACACCCTAAACTTGACAATGTCCTCATATGATACCTTTTTTGGATTTACATAAAATAAACGCGCGTTTTGAACCTCAGTTTCAGGAAGTTTTCAAGCAGTTTCTCGACTCGGGGCATTATATTTTGGGCAACCGCTTGCAGGCCTTTGAAGAAGCCTTTGCGCACTATTGCGGCACCCGGCATTGCATAGGCGTTGCCAATGGACTGGAAGCCTTGCGTTTGATTCTGGAAGGCTATAAAGTCCTCGGAAAAATGGAGAAAGGTGATGAGGTTTTGGTAGCTGCAAATACCTATATCGCTACCATTTTGGCCATCAAACAAGCCGGTTTGACTCCTGTTTTAGTAGAAGCGGAAGCCGAAACCTATGGCTTTGATAGTGCCAAGCTTGAGCAAGCGATTACCCCAAAAACCAAAGCCATCATGCCGGTGCATTTGTATGGGCAAATCACCCAAATGGACAACGTCAACGCTTTCGCGAAAGCGCATAATTTACTGGTTATTGAAGATGCAGCGCAGGCTCACGGAGGAAAATTCCAAATTCCAAATTCCAAATTCCAAAATTCAAATTATGGTTCAAGGGAAACTCACGACTCACCACTCACCACTCACCACTTTTTAAAAGCCGGAAATTTGGGTGATGCTGCCGGATTTAGTTTTTATCCCACCAAAAATCTGGGAGCACTGGGTGACGGAGGAGCTGTGACCACAAATGATGATGCCCTGGCTGAAGTGCTTAAAAAACTGCGCAACTATGGCACTTCTTCAAAGTATATCAATGAACTGCAAGGGTTCAATTCGCGTCTGGATGAACTCCAGGCAGCTTTTTTACACATCAAACTCAAGCATCTTGATGATGACAATCAAAGGCGTCGCGAGATAGCAAAAAAGTACCTCACGCAACTTTCCAATAAAAAAGTCATCTTACCTACAGTACCCGATTTTGATGCTCATGTTTTTCATTTGTTTGTTGTAAGAGTGGCAAACAGAACTACATTTATGGAGTTTATGAAGAAAAATGACGTGGGAACATTAATCCACTATCCCGTTGCACCTCATAAACAAGAGGCATTAAAGGAATTCAACCACCTGAGTTTCCCGGTAACGGAAATGATACACGATACCGTGGTAAGCATTCCCATAAGTCCGGTGATGACTGATGAAGAGGTAGAGCGGGTTGTTGAAGTAGTTAATAGTTATTAGAGGTTAGAGGTGAGTGGTGAGTGGTGAGTATTTAAGGGGTCGCATTTTTTAGAAAATAGAAACAATAATTAACGAGATACCCGCCTTCGCGGGCAATTATGAATAAAGACCGAAGTGCATACCGGCAGGTTTTTAAAGCCACATCACTTTTTGGTGGCGTTCAGGTGTTTCAGATTCTCATTGCGGTCATTCGTTCCAAAGTCATTGCGGTTTTGCTGGGTCCTTACGGGATGGGTATTTCCGGGTTGCTGTACACTACATTGAATTTTATCAGTGCCCTCACCGGCGCCGGTCTGGACCGCAGTGCCGTCAAGGATGTGTCTGCTGCTTTCGGAAAAAAAGATGAGGAAAAAATAGCCCGGGTTTTGGGTGTTTTAAAAAGGTTGGTCTGGTTTACCGGACTTCTCGGTGCCTTGCTGACACTTGTTTTTTCACCGTTACTAAGCCAATGGGCCTTTGATTCAAATGAATTTACGCTTGCTTTTGTCTGGATTTCAGTTGCAGCGCTGCTCAAGCAACTTGCTTATGGCAATCTTGTAGTTTTACAGGGACTCAGAAAATTAAAGTCTCTCGCCAAGGCCAATTTAACTGGGAGTGCTGTAGGTCTGGTTATTGTCATACCACTCTATTATTTTTTCAGGATTGATGCCATTGCACCGGCCATTGTTATTTCTTTTTTAATGACATTTTTATTCAGCCGCTATTATGCAAAAAAGCTGCGACTTCAGCCGGAAAAAGTAACCACAAAAGAAGCTTTTTCTCAAGGAAAGGAAATGATTCGCCTGGGGGTATTGATGAGCGTGAGCAGTTTGATGGTGACCCTGGGAATGTTTTTGATACAACTTTTTATCAGTAATACCGGAGGAGTGGATCAAGTGGGTTTTTACCATGCGGGTGTGGTGATTATCAACTCCTATGTGGGAATGATTTTCAATGCCATGTCAACAGATTATTACCCGCGTCTGGCAGCTATTGCTGATGATATTAAAAAAATCAGGGAAACCGTGCTGCACCAAGCCTATATAGCAATTCTGCTTATTTTGCCTATTATCATTTTGTTTTTGATGTTTGCCGAGTTTGTGATACAACTTCTGTATTCAACAGAGTTCTTACCTGTGGTGGGGTTTGTGACCTGGGCAATATTGGGCACACTTTTTAAAGCGGTTTCTCTTACTATGGGGTATATCTTTGTTGCCAAAGGAGACTCAAAAATATTTATCAAGACGGCGGTTTTATTTAATGTTTTGCTGCTTGGCTTTAATTTACTGGGCTATTATTACGGCGGATTGGTAGGTTTAGGAATTAGCTTTTTGGTGTATTATATTGTTCATTTTTTCCTGATGGGCATTATTACAAATGCGGTTTATAAATTTTATTTTCCGGTTTCTTTTTATGCACTCTTTTCAGTGTGCCTCTTCCTGTGTTTTGCAACTTTTGCAAGCACATTTATGGAAAATCAGGTTCTTAAGTATGGTATTATGGCTGTGCTGCTGGTTTCAGCTTCCATTTTGTCCTTCTATCTTTTAAACAAAAAGATGGATATTGTTGGTGCCATCAGAAACCTTTTCAAATCTGAAAAGTAAAAGGTTTTTAATCAAACTCTTCCCATTTTTTAAAATCCAATCCCGTGGTTTTCTTTAAAAGCACTACATCGTCTTTGAATAGTTGATACAACCAATCACGTTCTTGCTCTGATAGTTTTGGGTAGCGTTCCTTTGTTTTTGTGAGGTTCAAAAATGCTTCGGATATATTTTTTTTATATTTTCTTCTGAAACTTTTCGGAAAAAAGTGTTTGACAACGTCCCTGAACCTGTTTTTGCTCAATGTGAGTACCCTCAACTTTTTATAAAATTTCGGAAACCTTGTCTTAACCGTCACATTTGATTCTGTTTCAGGGACTTTATCGAGTCCCGACACGTTTAAAAAATCAAAACATTCATTTAATGTTTGCAATTGATTTTCCTTAAAGTCTTCAAAAAGGATAATTTTGATTTGGCTTTTATCAAAAGTGTTATAGAATTTCTGAAGCCATTTCCCGTAAAGGCTGTACTGGTAATAGTTTTTGATAATGAGTTCCGGCAATAAATCTTCAGATTTAGGTTCCTTTTGATGATTTTTCAGGACAGCATCTTTAAAAGTGTCATCTTCACTTCCCAGGCTTTTTACATAACAATAATGTGAATATGTTCTGTCAATGGGGTTGCGGAGTATGAAAATAAATTTAGGATTATGATCTTTAAGAGATTTTAAATTTTCAATAAAAAGGCTGAAGTAAAAATAACCGGTACTGGATTCACCATAGTATTTATACGGTTTTTCTTGATCAAAAATACTGAGATAATGGTCTGTTTCAGCAGATGTATACTCTGTCATTTTTTTATTGGTCAAGAAATGTGGTTCTTTATTTTTGGACATGGAAATTTCAGGATGCAGGTTTAAAAGGTCGTGCAAACTGCTGGTACCGGATTTTGCGGCTCCGGGAATGAATAAATTAATCTTATCTAGATCAATCATGCGCTTTCGTTTTTTTCCAGGTTTCCAGATATTTCTCAGCTACTTTTATATAATGATGCTCCCGTTCAATAAAGGTTCGGGCATTTTGACCAATTCGTGTTATTTCTCCATGGTCATCAATCAGCCAACTTAACTTTTCAACCAATGCGTCGACATCCGGCAGCGCGTTGATACATACCTCATCTTCCTTTAAGTTGTAGTGTTCTAAAAATTCCTTTTCGGCGCCGGTAAAGACTACTTTGCCTTTGGCCATGGCTTCCAGGGCATTGTATCCCTGATCATAGGCATAGACCTGGTCAAGGAGGATGTGGGCTTTGTTATAGTAGTTTATATACTCTGAATAAGGAATGTTTTCAGTAATAATGATTTCTGCTTTTTCAGGATATTTATGTTGAATTCTCTTAAGCGCTTCTTCAAATAGATCATTTCCTTTTTTATAAAAATTGGCCCGGTTGATGCCGTGAAAAATAATGATTTTTTCTTGTACAGGATTGTTCACAAACTGCAGTTGATCAGTATTTACGGGGTTGGGGTGTAATCCGGCATATTTTGGGTGATCTTTAAGCGGGATGTGGTAATCCATATCGGAAGCAATCACTGCATCTACTGTATTGTAAACATAGTGATGAAGCTGAATATAATCCTCCTCTAAATATTTCAAAGCCGGATAAAACTTTTTTTCACTGATTTTCCCTTCAAAAAAAGGTGTTGTTATGGAATACCTAAACTTTTTATTAAAGGCATATTGAACACTTATATGGTCTGTTCCGCAGGAAAGTAAAAAGAGCTTTTTGTTGTGTTTTTTCAGGTAGGAAATAACTTCTCTTTCATGTTTGGGTAATAGACCTAAAGGGCTTTCATTTATAAGCTGGACAACATCGTGGTTCTTAAAGCCGGCTTTATGTTTGAAGAATTGATTTTTAAGGTATATGGAAGCGATGTCAATGTTTAAAAGTTTGTAAAGGACAACTTTAATTTTTTTTGAAAAGCCTTTGTTAAATTTTCGCTCAAGCTTAATATCTGCCGGAAAATTTTTAAAATAATCACCGGTTCCAACAAGGGTTACCTGATGCCCTAAAGCAGTCAAACCTTCTTTCAGGGAGTTGTGCAACCTACTGTATTCGCCTACCAGTAAAATCTTCATAAATACCTTATATTTACGCAGTGTAAGTACATTTCAAAAGTAAGATAAAAAAATGACCAAAAGCCTATGAAATGCCCATTAACGGATTTATCAACTAACCAATTTGTATTTTGGCAATCTATCTGACCAAAAAAAAATAAAAAAGAACAGATGAAAGTTGCAATTGTTATTATTTCATTATCCAAAGGGGGCGCAGAACGATCAACGGCTTTGTTATCAAAAATGCTCCTCTCAAAAGGTATTGAAGTTCATTTGATAACTTTGACAGATGCTGTTGATTATGAATTTTCCGGAACGCTTTTCAATATTGGTCTTTTTAAATCTGAAAATGATAACTTTTTTAATAAGTTTAAACACCTCAAGCGTTTAAAATCGTATCTACAAAAAAACAATTTTGACTTCATTATAGACAACAGGAGCAAGGGATCTGCATTTAAGGAGTTTTTCTATTTAAATTATATATATGCAGGGCAGCGTGTGATTTATGTTGTGAGAAGTTTTCATTTAGAAAATTATTTCCCGAAAAATAAATGGATATCATCGCAAATGGTTCAAAAGGCTAGTGCAATTGTGGGGGTTTCAAAAGCCATTTCTGATGAAATAAATAAGAAATTCAATACCAAAAAAGCGATACCTGTTTACAATCCACTTCCTGAATTTGAAGCAAAAGAAATAGCACCGCCTGAAAGACCTTATATACTTTTTTTAGGCAGAATAGAGGAAGATGTCAAAAACCTGACGTTGTTACTTGAGGGTTTCAAGCTGTCCAAACTTTCACAAAAAAATATTGAGCTGAAAATTTATGGTGATGGGAAAGACAAAGATTGGTTGCTTGATAAGATTGACAGCTTGAATTTAACGTCTCAGGTTTCAGTATATCCTTTTACGCCCGCAATCTATCCCATTTTGAAAAACGCTTTGTTTTTAACACTCACAAGCCGTTATGAGGGTTTTCCCAGGGTTTTACTGGAAGCCTTATCTGTAGGGACACCGGTTATTTCAGTGAATTGTAAAAGTGGTCCTGATGAAATCATAATTCATGAACACAACGGATTGCTCATTGAAAATTTTAATGAAACTGCACTGGCAAATGCCATGAATCACCTTATATTTGATGAAACCCTTTATCAATTTTATAAAAAAAACACCATACCAAGTGTTACGCATTTGGGACAGGAAAATATAGCAAAGCAATGGTTAAACTTGTTGAGAGATGCAAAATCAAATAGTTGATAACATACAGTTGATTGAAATATCAAAAATATCAGACCCTGATGGCCGTGGTAATTTATCAGTCATTGAAAAAGGGACATTGCCTTATGACGTGAAGCGTGTCTATTATTTATATGATGTTCCCAGTGACGCCACCCGTGGTGGTCATGCCCACATTGAATTGCAGCAATGTTTAATAGCCCTTAGCGGAAGTTTCGACGTGGTATTGGATGATGGAAATAACCGTACTAAAATTCATTTGAACAAACCAAACAAGGGTTTGATTATCCCTAGTGGAATATGGCGTGAACTTGAAAATTTTTCTTCCGGGGCTGTTTGTCTGGCACTGGTTTCAGATGTTTATAAAGAAGAAGATTATATCCGGGAGTATAGCAAATTTAAGTTATTTAAAAGCACTTAAATGAATTCCAAACCGTTCCATAAAGTTTTTCAAACGGTATAAAAACTTGGTTGTTTTTGGCGAAAGTTTTAATAACAAACGTTGCTTTTTGTTGAGGTTGTTCAGGTCAATTTTTTCAAAGTTGCGCCGAAAACCCTGACGGTCATTTTTAAGTTTTGCAAGTATGGCAAGCGAATAGCGATTTAAGTCCAAAAATTTTTTCAGTCCCTTGTTTTCTTTTTCATAGCTTGTAAAAGCATCAAATGTAGGCTTACTGGCTATATCCCGGGTTTTGTTGGAAAGGCTTTGCTGAACAAAACGGTAAGTAACCAGATAGGTATTGATAAAGATGATTTTATATTTCAAACCGATTCGTATCCATAAATCTGTATCCTGTCCACTTTTAATGGATGTATCATACATTCCCACCTCGCCTAAGACACTTTTGTGCAAAACCGTACTCGAACTGGTTAACACGGTGTTTAGAGAACTCGCCTCAAAATAGTCAACACGATAGGTTTTGTTTTGTTGGAGGTTCTCTATTGAATATTTTGATTTGATTGTATTTCCTCTGGTTTCTATTGCGACTGCAGTTGAAAAAACCTTTTCCTCAGGGTTTTCTGCAATGGTGTTGTGTATTACCTCCAGATAGGTTGGTTCCCAAAGGTCATCAGCATCAAGCAGAGCGATATAAGGTGCGCTTGCTTTTTTGATGGCAGCATTTCGTCCTGCAGCGGCACCTTGGTTTTTTTGTGTGAAATAGTGAATTCTTGCGTCGTCAAATGATTTGATGACTGCTTCACTTCCATCTGTTGAACCGTCATTGACAATGATTACCTCAAAATCTGTAAATGTCTGCGCCAAAACAGCTTCCAGGGTTTGGGCAATGTGCTTTTCTTTGTTAAAGACCGCTATGGTTACTGAGAATATGGGCATATTCGGATCAAGGTTTGCTTTGTAAATTTACATAATAATACAGGCGGTACAAATCAAACAAAAATAAGGAGGGGCTGCTGCTTTTCAGGTTTTTATGAATGCTTTTTTCAAAAAAACCAACAATGCCCTTAAAAAGGTTTAAGGCACCATTTTTTTTCAATGTCTGATATGCTTTTTGAATGGGCCTGTAATCTTCAGGGATTTTGTTTTCTTTTTCAAACACATACAGTGATTCCAATCCTTTTTTTGTTTTTTCTATAAAAGAGGTGTTTTTTTCCAGCCCATAATGTATGATGGGGTTATTAATATGCTTTACGCAGGCATTCATCTTTTCAAGGTTTTGAGCAAACAAAACGTCAACACCATAGACATTTTCATAAAAGTTGTTTGCCTTTAAAAATAGATCTTTTTTGATTAAAAAGCATTGAGATATAATAGAGAGATGAGGTATTTTTTCTCTCTCTGATACTGGTTTTGCCTCCCGGGATTTACCGTATTTCCATCGTAGTATTTTGTCTTTTTCAGGTGGCTTTTCTTCATAGGAAATTCCGCCAAAAACAACATCTGAAGTATTGTTTTTAATGTCAAAATTCTGGATGAATGATTCTTTTTTTGGAAGAACATCGGCGTCCATAAAAAGCAACCACTCATAGGTTGCAGATTGGGCTAAAAAGTTACGGGTTGCTGTTCTTCCTTGGTTTTCTTTTTGCTCAAGATAGCGGGTATGGGGCAGCTGGTTTATAAATCGATTTTTTTGAACAATACCCAGGTTATTTGAGGCATCATCTGCCACTATGATTTCATAAAGATAATCAACTTCTTTAAGTTGACCGGAAAGGCTTTCCACAAGTGAAGCTACGTTGTAATTATATGTTGGTATAAGAATGGAAAGCATGAATCTCTTTTAAGCTAAGGTATGATAATCTGTTGTTTTCTTGCAAATAAAACCGTCTCGTCTTGAAAGCCGTTATACATAGTATCAGCTTCTTTATACTTTTTAAGGTTTACCTGAAACCCTTTGTTCTCAAGTCTCATTTTTAGTCCCTTTCTTGAATAGATGCGCACGTGATCATCCTGTCCAAAAGCTTTTAGCCTTCCTTCAGGTGTGGTGATTTTAGGATCCTCATAGATTTTCCCGTCTTTAAAGGGAGTTTGTATCAGGCAAATGCCTCCGGGTTTTAAAACACGAAACAATTCAGACATCGCTTTGTGATCTTCCTCGATATGCTCCAGGATATGATAGCAGATGATAAAGTCAAAAAAATTATTTTTGTGGGGTATGGCTATAATGTCATAGTTGTAATCAGCAATAAATTCATTGGCAAAATCGGTAGCAAAGTAAACTATGTTTTTATTTTGTTTGTGTTTTTTGTATAAAATCCGGGAAGGTGAAAAATCCAAAACATTTCCCTTGAGGGATAGGTCATTCTGCAGAATATGCCATAAGCGCCGTGTTCTGGATCTGCTTCCGCAAGCGGGGCAAAGCAAATCTTTGCTTTTTAAAACGACAAACTCTTTTAACTTAGTTTTGCAAATATTGCATTGGTATGCATCCCCTTTATATTTGAAAAGGAACAATTTTCTGAAAAAGTATTCATATTTGAACAATAATTTTTTCGGAATACTTTTTTTGGCGATTGTTTTTAATGTGTTGTACATCTTTATACCGTCTTCTGCACCACTTCAAAAATTTGATTTTCGTCACATTTCAGCGTTTTTGATGGATATTTTAACAAAAGTGCATAATCGTGTGTGGCCATCAGGATGGTATTCCCGTTTTTATTGATTTCCTGCAGTACTTCCATCACTTCGACAGACGTTTGCGGGTCGAGGTTACCGGTGGGTTCATCTGCCAAAATAAGTTCCGGGTCGTTTAACAACGCTCTTGCAATAGCAACCCGTTGTTGTTCTCCTCCTGAAAGTTGGTAGGGGAATTTAAACCCTTTGGTTTTCATACCCACTTTATTCAGGACTTCTTCTATTTTTCCTTCCATCGCCTTTTTATCAGTCCATCCGGTAGCTTTCAAAACGAAATTCAGGTTGTCATTCACCGTGCGGTCATTCAATAGTTTAAAATCCTGAAACACCACGCCCAATTTCCTCCTTAAGAACGGAATATCTTTTTCCTTGAGGGTTGCCAGGTCAAAATCAACGATTTTACCTTCGCCTTCCATTAACGGAATATCTCCGTAAAGGGTTTTCATAAAACTACTTTTACCGGTGCCGGTTTTGCCAATGAGATAGACAAACTCACCTTTGTCAATAGAAACATTTACATCAGAAAGAATTAAGCTTTCACGTTGAAAAATGGAAGCATTTTTTAAATATAAAACCGGATTTGACATATGTTATGTAGCGTTTTGTAGCGAAATTACACTTATTTTTATAGGCTAACGAAAAATAGAGCAAAAAAATATAAGAACCCTTCAGCAATGCGTTTTTTATTCTAAAATGCACAGCTCTTTTACTGATAATTGACTCGAAATTTTTTCGTCATCCTAAAAAGTGCTGTGGTAGCAGTTATGGTAATAATCTCATTTTGGATTTCTTCAAGGGGAATGGTTGCGATTTCGTTTTTTTTGTATTTCTGCCGGAATATTTCTTTTTCCTCTACAGTGATGACGATTTCATAGTCCGTGTCAATTTCACTTTCAACAGGTGAAATCACAATCCCTTTTATGGCCTCATTTCGTATAATTTCAAAGGGATCTGTATGTCGTGGAAAATTTTGTACACTGTCCCGTTCAACTTTTGGTCTGGGTATTACGGGTTTTGGGAAACACTCGTCGGTAGGCAATAAGGGGTCAATGCTTAGTTTTACAAAGCCGGTGCTATCCGGCTTCAAGTGTGTATTGGGTTTTAAGTGAATGCTATTTCGGGCTTTAAAATCAACTGTGGAAGAATCCCTGAAGGTTTGGTTGTAAATGTCAATTTGGTATGGTGATGATTTTAAAGTAAAATCAAACCGGTAAAAGTCCCTGTGGGCAACTTCAACGGTGCCGGTGCCCAGTTGCATATCGTGTGCCATCTTAACGGCTTTGTATGCATCAACCCTGCCGGCACCCAGTTTCATTTTGAACGGCTCGTTGCCGGGAAGGTTTTCGATATCAGCAGAGGTGAGCTTTAAAATACTTTCTACTTCGGCGCTTCCCAGGCAATAATTAGCAGACCAGATTAGTCCAATGGTTCCGGTTACAAAGGCTGCAGCCCCTGATGTCATGCCCACAAAAAAATCTTCCTCATAACCACAATCAGGTCTCCCCATACTATAGGTTTCCGCCGGGGCAGCGATATCAACGGCGAGATTATGCTGGGCTCCAAATTGACTGTTGATGGGCGTTAAGGTGTCAAAAGATCCTTCCTTTTTCATCCGCATTCTTGTCACATGCCTGTCTTTTAGTTTATATGCAATCGTTCCATATTTCTCATCCTCTACAATACAATCATCATAAAAGCCGCAATCTGCAAATATTTTTGTTACTGAAATTACATTTTTATAGGATGCAGGATACCCATAATTTGATGCATAATCTTTTAAATTGGGATTGCATTTTTTTGCATTTCCCGCAGCAGCAACGATAAGAATGCCTTCTTCATAATATTCATTGATGCGCTCCTGAACATTCTGATGATAGGCACCAAAACCACATAAAACCCAGCTGGTGTTAATAACCTTTGCACCGGCTTCAACTAACTCCTGAATGTAATCAAACCGGCCATACCCATGCGTGATCATATCACAATCTGAACAGATACCCGAAATACCAAAAGCATTGTTTGCGCGTGCCCCTATAGAAGATGCAATACCGGTACCGTGTGCACAGACACCACCTGATTTGAGGTCAAAGTATTTTAAATATTTGCTCACCCTTCCCTTAAGGTCAATGTTTGTAGAATCAACCCTTCCGTCAGATATTCCTATGACCACTTTAGGGTCACCGGTGGTAATGCTCCAGGCCTGAGGTGCATTGATCAAATCAAGTCCGGTCATAGGGTAAGGAACACCCAGATTTGCAACCGGACTTGTGATGCCGTAATCATTGGGGTAATAGGCATCCTGATGGGGAAAATATTCACCAATACCAGTGTATTTTTCAGGAGATATATTCTGAAGTTGCCCCAGTAGCACATCACTGTTGGTAGTTACTTTATATACTTTTTTCAGATTTTCTTTTTTGGAATATGGAAATGCTTTCCTGAATACCAAAACCTTGTATTTAGCAAATATTTTATTGGCCTTGCTGTTTACAGTATCTGTAATATTAAGGCTACCGTCTTTGTTAGGTGTTATTTTTAGTGTTTCCGCATTAGCTACAGAAACATGATAGTAATAGAGCTGTTCCTTTTCTTGTGCAGAAAACTGAAGCGAAAACAACAAGAAAAAAAGCAGGAACAGTTTATTCATTTTCTAAAGTATCAATTCTTTTGGAAAGTGTGTCTATTTGTTTTTGCTGCTCGATGGTATGCAGTGTCAGTTCCTCAATTTTTTCAAGCAGGAGTAAATTCATTTCCTTTAGGGAAAGTCCGTCTTTATCCATTTCAGCTGCAGCGGGTACTTTGGGCAGGTGGTGGTTTTTTTTGATAAAGGATTCAATTTCGGTAAGTGTAAGAAATTTGTATTCCGGTTTTAATTGGGAGGTCCCTTCAAAATAGGTTTCAAAAACATAATCGGGTGCGACGGCACCTTCCAAATCAATGAGCACTTCCTGTGTGTGAATACTGCCTTTGACGGTTAATAATGCATCAGGTGTTGTTGTGCCAATGCCAATGTAGCCTTGCCGGGATTCGGTTACATTTTTAAATGGGCTATTTTGGCTTAGAGCTAAAAAGGGGACGAAAAACAAAAAGAGAAGCGCTGGATAATTCATAGATCAATACTTAGGTTAAAAAGCTAAAAATACCTCTTTCCCCTCAACTTTCCAAAAACAGGAACAGGATGCAACATTAACAAAATTCTCACGTTTTAATTCCATATTTAATATCCTTTTTCCGGTATATTTGGGCAACAAAAACCTACACATTATGAATAAAAACCTCATCGCTGTTTTTTTTACTTTCTTTGTTTTTTCTTCCTTGCTTTTTTCTCAGCAAACAGCTGTTTTTACTGATGATATGGCCGCTTACCAGCAGGCTGTTTTACTTTATAACAACAAGCAGTACCAGGCAGCACAACAGTCATTTTCAAAAATAAAAGCCGCCACATCAAATGAAAGCCTGAAAGCAGACTGCAGTTATTATATTGCAAATGCAGCCATACGCCTTAATCAGCAAAATGCTGAGCAAATGATGGAGCAATTTGTGGAAAATTATCCCACGAGCACCAAGCGCAATAATGCTTTTTTGGAAGTAGGGACTTATTATTTTGAAATCGGAAGATACCCGCAGGCAGAAAAGTGGTTTGATAAAGTGGGAGAACACAACCTTACAGCGGCAGAACGTGAGCGTTTGAATTTTCAAAAAGGCTATACCTACTTTCAAACAAAACGCACCAATGAGGCCAAAAAATATTTTAACCGCATCACCACTTCCAAAGAGTATGGTTCGCAAGCAAAATACTATTTGGGTTATATGGCGTATGAAGGTGATGATTATACAGAAGCCAACCAATATTTTGAAGGCATACAGTCTGATGACCGTTTGTCTGAAAATCTCTCCTACTATCAGGCAGATATGAACTTCAAGCTGGGTGAATTTGAAAAGGCCATCCAATTGGGTAAAGAGCAATACGGCAAATCAAACCCTCAGGAAAAATCGCAATTGTCAAAAATCATTGGGGAAAGCTATTTCAATCTTGGTCAATATGAAGCTGCAATTCCATATCTGAGTGAGTATCAAGGTACCCGTGGAAAATGGAACAATACAGATTATTACCAACTGGGATATGCATATTACAAGCAGGGGGATTATGCAAATGCGGTAGCAGAGTTCAACAAAATCATTGACGGAAAAAATGCTGTGGCTCAAAACGCATATTACCACCTGGGGGAATCTTATCTGAAGCAAGACAAAAAACAACAGGCGCTCAATGCTTTTAAAAGTGCTTCAGAAATGAATTTCAGTGAACAAATTCAAGAAGATGCTTTTTACAATTATGCCAAACTGAGTTATGAAATCGGTAATGCCTACCAAAGTGTCCCACAGGTTTTGACGGCATATCTGGAAAAATACCCAAATACAAACAACAAGTCTGAAATTGAAGACCTGCTCATTGATTCTTATATATCGTCAAAAAACTTTAAAGCAGCACTCGATTTGCTCGAAAACAACAAGAGTTTCGGCAATAAGCTGGCTTATCAAAAAGTAGCATTTTATCGTGGCCTCGAAGTTTACAATGAAAGCAATTATGCTGAAGCGAAAACCTTGTTTGAAAAATCCCTTAAGGAGCCCCGTGATCCCTTATTTACTGCCCGTGCAACATTTTGGAAAGCTGAAAGTGATTTCCAACTGAGTAATTTTGAAGAGGCCATTATAGGCTTCAGGCAATTTCATCAGTTGCCGGAAAACAGAAATACTCCTGAAGCTGTAAACAGTCATTACAACCTTGCATATACTCATTTTAAAACAAAAAATTATGAGGAAGCCATTGCTGCTTTTGAAACATTTCTCAAGAACCCGGCCATTGACAACCAAAGAAAAAAGGATGCAAACCTGCGTCTGGGTGACAGCTATTTTGTGACCAGTAAATACTGGCCAGCTATGGAAAGCTACACCAAAGTGATTGAAGCCGGGGGAAAAGATGCAGATTATGCCGCTTTCCAAAAAGCCATTAGTTATGGGTTTGTTGACAGAAGCAATACAAAGCAGGAAGAACTGGCTGCTTTTGAAAAAAAGTACCCCAATTCCGGTTACCGTGATGTAGCACTTTATGAACTGGGCAATACACACCTTGCTCAAAATAGAAACAATGAAGCGATCCAGGCTTATGACAGGTTAATTAATAATCTTCAAAAAAGCAGTTATGTGCCCCGGGCACTTTTGAAAAAAGCATTGATTTTAAACAACACAAATAAACCTGATCAGGCACTCAGTGTGTTTAAACGTGTAGCCGGTGATTACCCGTCTTCACCTGAGGCAATGCAAGCAGTCTCTTCTGCCAAATTGATATACATTGATTTGGGAAGGGTTGATGAATATGCAAACTGGGTCAAAACTCTTGATTTTGTAGAGGTTGCAGATGCAGAACTCGATCAGGCAACCTATGAGTCTGCAGAAAACAGATACCTTCAAAACGAAACTGAAAAAGCCATTCCTCTTTTTGAAAAATACCTGAAAGAGTTTCCAAACGGTATCAACAGTTTAGCTGCAAATTTCTATTTGGGTCAGATGTATTACGGTAAAAATGAGAAAAACAAAGCACGCGCTAGATATGAATTTGTAGTTTCTAAAGAAAACAACGAATTTACGGAACAATCCCTTTCGCGTCTTTCTGAAATATACCTTGCTGAACGTGATTATGAAAAAGCACTTCCGGTATTAAAGCGTTTGGAAGCTGAGGCCACATTCCCGCAAAATGTCATTTTTGCTCAGTCAAATTTGATGAAATCGCATTATGAACTCGATAATTACGCTGAAGCTGTATCTAACGCTGAAAAAGTTTTATCAAATCCTGAAATTGACAACCGTGTAAAAAGTGATGCCCAGGTAGTAATTGCAAGAGCTGCGATGAAAAACGGCCAGGAAGAAAAAGCAAAAACTGCTTATACCGAAGTCAGAAAAATCGCCACCGGAGAGCTTGCGGCAGAAAGCCTGTATTATGATGCTTATTTTAAAAACAAAGAAGGCAATTATGAAGCATCCAATACAGTTGTCCAAACACTGGCAAAAGACTATTCCGGTTATAAAAAATGGGGAGGAAAAGGCCTTGTTATTATGGCAAAAAATTTCTATTCTTTGGAAGATGCATATCAGGCCACGTATATCTTGGAAAACGTCATCAACAATTTCTCAGATTTCCCCGAAATATTAGAAGAAGCAAAAACAGCACTCATACGCATCAAGACAGAAGAAGCAAAAACCAATGCTTCAGTTGAAGCTGATTCAGATAATGAATAACCATCCCAAACAGAAATTAAAAACAACAACTAACTTTTTATTTGTATTATGATATTTAAACCCGCCCGATTTCAAATAGTCCTTCTGGTTTGTTTTTTTACTTTTTTTGCCCATGCTCAAGATGATGATATCGGCACTGAAGTAATCAATGTGGTGCGACCCTACACGCCCTCTGTTTCAGATGCGTTTAAAATAAAAGAAACCCCATCCTTGTCAGATTCTGTAACGACACAAAAAAAAGAGGTTGAGTATTCAATTTTTTCTGTTCCGGTAGCATCCACTTTTACACCTGCAAAGGGTAAAGCCACCACGGTTGAACGCAAAAGACCTGAAAAAGTTTTTGATAATTACGCAACATTGGGTTTTGGAAATTACACCTCAGTATTAGGTGAGTTTTACAGCAACTTTGAGATCAGCAGGGAAGATAACGTTGATGTGTTTTTTAAACACAATTCCTCGCAAGGCGGAATTGAAGACGTTGTTTTGGATGATAAATTTTACAATTCCAGTCTGGATGTGAATTACACAAGCCGTCAGCGCGACATGTCATATAATCTGGGAGTTGGCCTTTTACATCAGCTTTACAATTGGTATGGAATTGCCCCTCAAAATTTGTTTTACGCAGATCAGGCAGAAGAAACCGGTGTTGACCATTCTTACTTTGGCTTGGCCGCAAAAGGAAATGTGACATTTGATGATATGATTTTCTCTGAAGGTGACATCATGGTGCGCTATTTTGGCGATTCTTATAGCTCGTCAGAAATCAATGCACGTGTGCAGCCCAAGTTTGTTTTTGATTTGGGTGGACAAGATGTGGGCCTGAACGTTGATGTCAATTACCTTAACGGAAGTTTTGACAGGTCTTATTCTGATCCAAATATTGATATTCAACACAGTTATCTGAACACAGGGGCACACCCTTATATTCGTTTTCAAAATGAAGACTTTTCAATCAACCTTGGGGCAAAAGTGGTCTATGGAATGGATATGGAAAACAGTGAAAGCGATTTCTTTATTTACCCAAAAGTAAATGCCTCCCTAAAACTGGTAGACGAGTATGTAACAGTATATGCTGGTGCTGACGGTGACCTCCTGCAGAATACTTATTATGACTTTACACAGGAAAACCCTTTTGTATCACCCACACTTTTAATTGCCCCAACAGATATGCAATATGAGGGTTTTGGTGGAATCAAAGGTAAATTCACAAACACGATAAGTTATAATTTGAGGGGTTCTTATAAAAACGAAATTGCAAAGCCCCTTTTTACCTCAAACCCTTTTCTAAACCCAGTTTTTAACCCCTCGCCCGAAGGATATCAATTTGGCAACTCTTTTGGAGTGACCTATGATGATGTGACCACACTGGAAGTATTTGGTGAAATCCAGGCTGAAATCACAACCCATGTGACTTTGGGCGTAAACGCGAGTTATTTTAATTACACAAATGATATGCTGCCGGAAGCATTTAATTTACCCGACTTAAAAGCTTCTGCTTTTCTGAATGCAGCCTTTTCAGAGAAAATTTTTGGTGGTATGAGTTTGTTTTATGTAGGAGAACGCACCGATTTTTTTGACACAACTGTAAGGACATTGGACGGTTATTTTGATGCAAATATTCATGTAGGCTACAACATTAACGACCAACTCACCATATTTGCCAAAGGGAGCAACCTTTTGAGTGACAACTATGAAAAATGGTTGAATACACCTGTACAAGGTATTCAGGCATTGGCCGGTGCTACATATAAATTTGACTGGTAAATAAAGATATTCTTTGGGTTTTGAAAAGTCAAGACCCAAGGGGTTTCTTATTATTTTCTTACTTTTGTCACACATTCATACATCATCCTTATGAGACTTTTTTATTATTTAGCAGCTTTTATTCTTTTCTTTACTTCCTGCGAAAAAAAACATAATGCAGACATTATTGTTGTCAATGCAAACATTTATACCGTAGATAATGACTTTTCAAAAGTTGAAGCTTTTGCCGTTTTGAATGGAAAAATTGTTGAAACCGGTACGACCTCACTCATTCAGGATAAATATGAAGCAGATGAAACTTATAACCTGAGTGGAAAAACTATAGTACCCGGGTTTATAGATGCTCATGCTCATTTTTACGGATTGGGTTTAAACCAGAAAGTAGTTGACCTGGTTGGCGCAGAGAGCTATGAAGAAATGGTCAATCGGGTGGTGGAATTTCAGGATGAAAAAAAACTTGATTTTATTGAAGGCAGGGGCTGGAATCAAAACTTATGGGAAGTAAAAGAATTTCCCAATAAACAAAAGCTTGATGAATTATTTCCAAACACACCTGTTGCTTTAACGCGCATAGACGGTCACGCTTATCTTGTCAATCAAAAAGCGTTGGACTTGGCCGGCATCACAACACAAACTGAAGTGGACGGTGGCCTTGTGGAAGTTAAAAACGGAAGATTAACCGGAATATTAATCGACAGGGCAATGGATATTGTAGATGCTGTAAAACCTGACGTAAGTGATGATGATATAAGACAAGCTTTGAAAGCCGCTCAGGAAATTTGTTTTTCATATGGGCTTACGACTGTCAATGACGCCGGACTAGACAGAAGAATCATTGAAATGATTGAGGAAATGCATGCTTCAGGTGACCTGGATATGCGCATTTATGCGATGGTTTCAAACACCCCTGAAAACCTTGATCACTATCTCAGTAGAGGTATCATTAAAACAGAAAAACTCAATGTGCGTTCTGTAAAAGTATACGGTGACGGGGCATTGGGCTCTCGTGGGGCTGCTTTAAAGCAACCTTATACAGACGATCCCGAGAATCACGGTTTGTTCTTAACCCCTGTTGATGAGATTCAAAGCCTTGCCAAACGCATAGCTGAATCCCATTATCAAATGAATACGCACGCCATTGGTGATTCAACAAATATTGTTGTTTTGGAAGCCTATTCAGAATTTCTGGGTAAAGGAAATAACCGACGCTGGAAAATTGAACATGCGCAAATTGTTTCCCCTTCAGATTTTGACTATTTCGAAAACGGGATCATACCTTCAGTACAACCCACACACGCCACAAGTGATATGTATTGGGCAGAAGATCGGGTAGGTCCTCAGCGCATGACAGGTGCCTATGCATATAAAGACTTGCTTGACAAAGCCGGAATGATTGCACTGGGAACTGATTTTCCTGTGGAACATGTGAGTCCGTTTTATACCTTTTATTCCGCTGTAGCGCGAAAGGATTTAAAGAACTATCCGGAGGATGGTTTCCAGACTGAAAATGCCTTAAGCCGTGAAGAAACCCTGAGAGGGATGACCATCTGGGCCGCCTATTCCAATTTTGAAGAAAACGAAAAGGGGAGTATTGAAACCGGAAAATATGCTGATTTTATCATCCTGGATAAGGATATTATGACAGTTGACGAAAACGAAATTCCCAACATTCGGGTGGAAGCAACGTTCCTCAACGGGAAAATGGTTTTTGAAAGATAAAAAGGCAGGAAAAGTTTTAAGACCTGATCCTTTTTTATAATCCGCCTTTTGCCTGTAAGTCCTCAATACAGAGGATATCAAGTTCAGCAACAGAATTTTTTCCAAAAAAGCGATTCATTACTGCCGTTCTTGAAGCTGCACTTTCAAAATACATCAGGCATTCTTCAACATTGCAGTGTTTTGCGTTTTCAAGATCTTCATGTTCTGTATGAATATCGTCTTCCACAATATTAACAAGGCCAAACAAATGACCAAACTCATGGTTTAATGTGCTTGTTTCAAGAGCAATAAGATTGAGACCCTGCTGGTTAAGGTTCTGAAGTGTTTTTTCGTAAATAACTATAGATGTATTTCGGTATGCTGAGCCCAGTGTAACTTTGGTGGGCGTATCATTGCTTGAACTTCCATTGGCAAAAAAGATATAGACAGCGATATTTTGTCCGCTGTTGTATTGGGTCCTGTTTTGTTCTTCAATTTGAACAATTTCCTGAATGGTGAAAGGAGCATTTGCAGGAGGTTCAATTACTGTTTCAACCACTGAAACCCCAGTCGGTTTGTTTACCCTTTCCTCTAAAAAAGCAATAAAATCATTGATGGATTGTGTGTTAGGCCTAAATCCTTCAGCATAAACAAACTCAATGGTCAGACTTTCAAAATCACCGGAAGAAAGAAGGTCTTCAGCAGAAGCACCTAAGGATTGTTTATTAGCTTCGGTCAAGTCTTCAGTGGTATTACCGTTGTCATCACTTTTACATGCTATAAAAAGCAAAGTAAAGAGAAGGATTTTGAAGGAATTTGAAAAGATGTTCATCTCGGTGTTTTTGGATAATATATATAACTTATTTTATGTACGATTATTTTTTAACGTTAGTTTTGCTAAATAGTCAAAATGCTCACCTTCCAGAATCATTTCACAATCCAAGCCACATTCATCACTTAACAGCTGAAGGGTATTGAAGTCGAGATATAACCATTCAAAAGCGTCAGAGGTTTCTTTTTTATAGGTCATTTTAAACGTGAGTTCGCCATAATAGTCTTTATCAGTGGGTATCCAGACACCTTCGTCATCATCTGTGTCAAACATATAAATAATGTCACTGGAGTCGATAAGAATGTGTCCTCCGGGATTGAGCAAACTTTTTAAATGGTTGAGATAAGTGGGAGCCGAAGCCAGGGTTTTAAAAATTCCCGTACCGTTCATCAGCATTAATATGGTATCAAATTTTTCTTCTTTCAGTTCAAGTATGTCAACATGCCTCACATCAGTTACACCCCTACTTTTGCTAACTTCGACGGCACCTTCTGAAATGTCAATGGCGGTAACCTCGAGTCCCTTTTCCTGTAAAAAAAGGGTGTGTCCGCCGGCACCGCAGCCCACATCCAGAACTTTACCCTTACAGTGTTTCAGGGCTTCCTGTTCTATTTTGGGCATTTCTTTGTAGTCTCTGAAGAGGTAGGGAAGGGGCAAAACATCTTCTTCGGTGATGTTGGTTTCGGTAAGGATATCTTCGGTGTAATTACCCTGATAATAATCGAGAAGGGCTTTTCCCAAAATGTCTTTTTTCATCTGTATCTTTGCATAATGGAAGAAATCCTGAAACAACTCCCGGCTCGTGCCAAAGATAAGCATAATGAGTCAAAAAAGTTTTTTACGAAACTAAAGAAAAAACCACCCAAAAACCTGGATGTGGTGATGCAGCAGTTACATGAAGAAGAATTTCAACAAACAGATTGCCTTACTTGCGCCAACTGCTGTAAAACCACCGGCCCTTTGTTTACCGACAAGGATATTGAGCGCATTTCAAAACATCTTAAAATGAAACCGCAGCAATTTATTGACACTTATTTGCAGATTGACGAAGAAAAAGATTTTGTGTTACAAAGTGTACCTTGCACCTTTCTGGGAGCTGATAATTACTGTTCCATTTATGTAGTGCGGCCTAAAGCGTGTCGTGAATTCCCGCATACAGACCGTAAAAAGTTTCAGCAAATTTCAAACCTTACCTTAAAAAATGTTGCTATTTGCCCGGCCGCTTTTAATATTGTGGAGAAAATGAAGATACTTTTTGATCAAAGGCATTCAACTTTAAAAAAATGAAAGCAAAAAAGTAGCTGGCTACTGAAAGAATTTTATTCCAGTGTTGTAGCGATATAAATCAATTCAAATGAGATTGCCCAATTCTTGACAAAGTGCATGGCTTCAAGCATAATGCTTTCCCGTTTCTTTAGTGTCCAGAATTTGTGAAGCATAAATGAGGCAATCGTTTAAAAAATACATAAACCAATAATACCAGGAACTATAAAATACCCAGTTATAATTGTCAATCCCCCTGCAATGAGTAGCAATCCACTTAAAATCACCATTAGTTTTGGGGCGATCAAAGAGCGCTTTTCAGCATATTCTTTTAAAATGTGGGTATTATAAAAGTGGTTTACCCCGTTTAAGAGAAAAAACATACCCAAGAGTATAAGTAGTATATTTTTGATCATTTTGTTTTAAAGAACATCCCTTATTTCTTTTATTTTTTCAAACATCGCTTTTGCAAACGGACACAACGGAATAATTTTTAATTTGTTTTCACGAGCATAATCTACAGCTGTTATGACCATTTGTTTTCCCACACCCCGACCGTTAAATTCCGGTTTAACTTCAGTGTGGTCAATGATGAATTTCTCTTTTCCCGCCCATGAATAGGTCATTCTGCCGGCTTCTTTTTTATCTGATACGGCTTTAAAAAAACCTTTGTTCTCTCTGTTAATCTGTTGAATTTCCATAGTTCTACATGTTTTTCTTATAACTTAATGCTCCTGAGGGACATTTGCTCACTTGATTCATCAACGCTTCTGAAGTGGCGTTTTCAATTTTTATCCACGGCCGTTCTTTTGGATTATAAACTTCAGGCAAGGTTTTAACGCATATCCCGGCATGGGTACACAATTCCGGTTTCCAGAAAATGGTGATTTCGCCGTTTGAGTATTCATTGACTTTTTCCATAATTTATAAAGATTTTTAATTGAATTATTATTAGTTACCCCTCATCAGAACCAACATATCTCTATTTTACTCTATTTTCTCTCATCCATAACCTCAAAAACTCACATTTCACCACTCACCTCTATTTACTCACTACTATAAATCATATACTTCTTTCTAATGGTATCATACCTCTCCAGGCCTTCTTTCCAGCTTAATCTAATTTCATTTGGAGTCAAACCTTGTTCAATCTGTTCTTGGAGTCTTTTTGTCCCCGCAAGTGTTGTAAAGAAATTTGTGAAAAATGACGGTTGTTTTCCTAAATCATCGTAAGCTTCAATAAGCCATTGCAGATTGATGTGGTCTATCATGCCTGCATTGCTCAGGTCCTTTCCATAACACAATTGCCCGTTAAACTTCGGGCTTTTGGCCCCTTCATTCGGTTGCGGGGTAAAGGTAAATGTATATTTCTCCCTGGGAAGGTTAGGGCTTCCAAACACCTGAAATTGCTTACTGGTGCCACGGCCTTCACTTAAGGGTGTACCTTCAAAAAAACATAAACTTGGGTACAGGTTAATTGCCTGGTCATTGGGCAGGTTGGGTGAAGGCTTTATGGGTAATGAATAAAAAGTTGACCGGGTGTATTCTTTTACGAGTACAATCTCCAATTCGCACTGTGTTCCGTTTTCAAGCCAGCCCTCGCCGTTGATCATTTGGGCGTATTCGGCGATGGTCATTCCATGTACAACGGGAACGGGATGCATACCTACAAAACTTTTGTGTTCAGCTTCCAATATGGGTCCGTCGATATAATGGATATTAGGGTTGGGCCTGTCAAGGATTAAAAGTGGAATACCCGCTTCAGCACAGGCTTCCATAACATAATGAAGGGTTGAAATATAGGTGTAAAAACGTGCCCCCACATCCTGAATGTCAAAAATCATGACATCCAGACCTTTCATTTGTTCGGGAGTAGGTTTTTTATTGTTTCCGTAAAGGGAAATAAGGGGCAAACCGGTTCTGATATCCTTTCCGTCTTTAATTACTTCCCCGGCGTCTGCAGTTCCCCTGAAACCATGCTCTGGGGCAAAAACTTTTGTAACCTGGATCTTGTGTGCCAAAAGCGAATCAACCAAATGGGTGCGTTTGCTGAACAGCCACTTTTGCGTTTGGCGTTGTTTGTATGATTTACTGTTTTCGTCATAGTAATCCTCCATGAAGATAAAATTCTCAGACCTGAAAACTACTGTGGTTTGGTTTGCAACAATGCCTACGCGCTTATTCCTCAGCGAAGGGAGGTAAGCTGAAGTTTGATTGGCACCCACTACAGGGTATGAAGCTACTTCGCTTTCTTCAAACGTGGTTTCGACTTCAAAATTCTTTTCCTGGCCTTTGCAGGAAAAAGAAATGAAGACCATTCCCATCAAAAATAAAGTGGTATTTTTGAACCTAAACAAAGATTGAAGATTGAATTTTGAGTTTTTCATAGCAAAACGGATTATACGGTCTAAGGACTATAAAAGTAGTGTATCGGCACCAATTATAAAAATTGCAATTACCGCCATTGCTTTGGGCATTATTATGATGCTGGTTTCCATCGCGACCGGCGTGGGCCTGCAACAAAAGGTGCGTGAAAAAGTGTCTGCTTTTAACGGTGATATTATCATATCCAATTTTGACACCAATTTTTCGCGAGACTCCCAAAACCCCATTTCAAAAAACCAGGAATTTTATCCTGATTTTGAAGAGGTACCTCAAATCAAGCACATACAGGTCTCAGCACTGAAGGGTGGAATCATTCGAACAGCAACCGACTTTGAAGGGGTAGTTGTAAAAGGTGTGGGAGATGATTATAACTGGCAGTTTTTTGAGGAATATCTTGTGGAGGGACGTTTGCCGGACTTTTCGGGAGATTTGAATTCAGATATTATACTCTCATCCTATATTGCAAACAGGCTTCAGCTTTCCCTGGGGGATAGGGTTGTAACCTATTTTCTGGATGAAGATTTGGAAAAGGAACCCCGGCCGGTAGGTTTTAGTCTGGTGGGGATTTACAACAGCGGCTTTCAGGAATTTGATGAGAGCTATCTCATTGCAGACATAAGGCACATTCAACGTCTCAATCGCTGGGAGGAAGACCAGATTGGAGCCTTTGAGCTTTTTGTCAATGATTTTGATAAGATAGAAGAAATTGGCAATGAAGTGTATTATAATGTGGATTCAACTTTGGATACCCAAACCATCCGAAACAAATACTTTTCCATTTTTGAATGGCTCGATTTGTTTGATTTCAACATTGCTCTCATCATTGGGATTATGATCCTTGTGGCGGGCATTAATATGATTACAGCCTTGCTGGTTTTAATTCTGGAACGCACCAAAATGATCGGTATTTTAAAATCACTGGGCAGTTCAAACTGGAGTATCAGGAAAGTTTTTATTTACAATGCGGTGTATCTTATTGGCGTAGGCCTTTTCTGGGGAAATTTAATTGGTATCGGGTTGCTTCTGGCACAAAAGCATTTTAAACTTTTCCCACTCAATCCTGAAACCTATTATGTTACCGAAGCCCCGGTATATCTTGATTTGGGCTATATTTTAATGCTTAACGCCGGTACTTTCTTATTGTGTTTGTTGATGCTGTTGATTCCGTCTTATATCATCACCAAGATTTCACCGGTGAAGGCCATCAGGTTTGAGTAAAAAAGAATGGGCTTACCAATGTAAGCCCATTCTTTAGAATTTTTACCTGTAAAGAAAATTATATTTTATTAAGAACGGAAATAAAAACAAATGTTTCACCTTCAAATTCTTCAGTTACTTTAATCTTTAGAGTAGTGTTGTTCAGAGTTAAGATCTCAACGATACCTGATTCACCATTGGCAGTTATGTTTAAATTTTGGCCTGATATTGAATAAGTTGCTGTTTCTTCATCAGAATCACACTCATCATTAAAATCCAAAAAGTAGTATACTTGACTAGCAGTATTATCTGCCCTAAACTCAATAAAATCTTTACCACATTCCGGGGCTTCGTTTTCATAGTCAACAAGAACTTCTGTTCCTCCTACGATACTACCTTCTTTGGAAAACTCCCATTTTCCAACAATTTTTTCTTCATTTCCGCCACCGTTATCATCATCTTTGCTACATGAAACAAAAATTGAAGAAGATGCAATTACAAATAATACTAATAGTTTTTTCATTTTTTTTTTTGGTTTTAATTGTTTAGTTGAAAATTTTTCGCCGGCAAATGTATATTTTAAATTTCCAAATAAAAAATTTGTTTTTAGCTTTTAAACGGCGACCTTTCATTATGGGCTTTCATCGCTTTAAAGCACAGGCGGATGCTGATGGCGAGCCCCACAAATGATAAAAACCAAAAGGCAGGATAACTTTGCTGCATCAAAAAGAAGTTATAGAGTCCGTGAAGGGCAATGGCAGCAAGCAGCCCTTTTAATTTATATGCTTTTGCCTTGTTTTTGTGTTTCCAGGCAAGTCCGAAATAGTAGCCCATAATAATACCGAAACTGGCATGGGCCGGAACCGCGGTAAACATTCTTAAAATACCTACTTCCATACCGCCATCCATCACATATAAAATGTTTTCAATACCGGCAAACCCGAGACTGATAATGGCTCCATAAACAATACCGTCAAAGGGTTCATTGAATTCCTTTTGACGATAGGCATAAAACCTGAGAACTAAAAATTTGGCAAACTCTTCAGCAAAAGCGACTACAAGCAAGGCAAAAACAGCTACAGAAATGATATTTTGATAATCAACTTGAATAAGCTTTCCCAGGCTTAGGGACATAATCACTGCCGGGATGGCACACAAAACCCCCAGCATAAAACTGATTAACATATGCTTCAACGGTTCCCGGTCATACTTGTCCCTTAGCCAGATAAACAAACCAATCACCGCTCCCGGCGCCAATGCTAAACCTATTAAAAAGAGTACATCCATAAAAAAAGCCCCCTCTTTTGGAGGGGGTTGGGGGAGGATAATTAAAACACCACCACCTTATTATTGACAAAAAACAAACTGTTGACAAAAAACAGTTTCCCGTTTTCCCAGAAAGAACGAAACATAATATCATCCACAAAGTAAACCACGCTGCCTCTTCCTATTTTGTGTTCACCAAATACCAGCGAATTTTTCAACCCCTTGAGGGCTTCTTCACCGGCAAAGCCGCTGACGCGCTCTGCATCCCCTTCTATATAAGCCACATTATAGCCCCCTTCTAAAAATCCGTAGGAACTGCTTCCGGCTTTGAGTGTAAAGTAGTTTTCACCATACCCAAAAGCCAGCGGGTGGGATACATCCACTTTAGTTTTAAAGATGCTTCCGGTAATAAAGTTTTTTACACTTTCTTTTTCGCGTTGGTCGTAAGGAATTAAGAGGTCGGTTTCTGTTTTTTCTGCTTCTTCATCAGTGGTGTTGCTTTTTAGACCAAAACCATCCTTACCGGCAAACGTGCCCAGTGCGTTGTCAATGGCTATTAACGTCCCGCCTTTGCTTACCCATTCCTTGATCTTGCCTAAAGCACTCTCATCAAGATAGCTTTGATAATACCCTGAGGGCAATACCAAAACATCAAAGGAATCCAAGGTGATGTTTTTAAAATAATCAGTGTCAACTGTGGTCACAGGGTAGTGTAGTTGTTGTTCAAAAAAGTGCCACAACGCTCCAAAACTGAGCGATGAGGTATACTGACCTCTTAATAAGGCAACCTTGGGTGCATGTATGATTTTTACATCTGGCGAACCAAAATCTGTCCCGGTATCTGAAAAGCTGGTGAATGAAGCAAATAGTTTTCTGTTGTGCTTATTGGCGATTTGCGTGACTTTTTCATTGAATTCCGGGTTGGTTCGGTTATCACTCTTAGTAATAACAAGACTTCCGCGATCAAAAGTTTCTCCGCTTACGCCAAATTTCTTTTCGCTAAAGCGCACTTTTATTCCCTCCTGAAGCAGTTCTGATAGAAAAGCGGCATCCTGCATACTGTTCCATTTGGCTATGTATCCGGCTGCATTGTTGCCGGGTGTGTTGACATGTACTTTATTTGCCGGAGCTGTACCAGTGGTTACAAGGGTTGTGCTGGCAAGGGCATCCAATCCGTAAGCGTGTGGTAAATTCCAGGCTGTGATATCATAGGTTAACGGTGTGCTGAGCTTGGTTTCCGGCTCAAAAAGGGCTTGTACCATTCTGCCTTTGGGCTGATTGGTGCTCACAACCAAGGCATTTTTCAGATCCATACTTCCGCTTTTGTTGGTTCCGTAATGAAAACCGGATGCCCTTCCGCTGTTAGCAAAACCGTATTTGATTTCGTGGAGGTCAAGTAACCTGGTCAAAGTCCGGACTTTATCGGTTTCGCCCTGAAGGACAAAACTTTTATATGTCAGGTTGGGCTGAAAGAATTTCTGGAATTCGGTATTGAGACTTTTAGCGTTTTTTGATGATATTTCAACTGTTGATAGTCCGGTTGTGGTTTGATGCTCTACACGGTCCACTAGAGTAAGCTCATAGCCTTCGTCAGTGTCAATGCCAAGTCCGGCGCGACCGTGTCCCGCCTGCTCATAGGTCATTCCAATGGCACCCATAAAAGTGGGGTAGGTGTCCCCATAACTGGGGTACAACAAATCAAAGCGCTCACGGGTAAAGAAAAGCCATCCGGCTTCATCAAAATACCTGGCGTGGTTCAAACCAATCTGCGTCTGGAAATCGCGCTGCCACGGTGATATAATTTCGTGAAAGGGTTCTGCAGCGGGTGCAAAGTAGTAAGGTTCGTTGATGCCCTGCTCGTGAAAATCGACGTGAATGTGTGGCATCCACTGGTTGTAAATTTTAAGGCGTTGTCTTGTTTCTACCTGAGTGGCCCACGCCCAGTCACGGTTAAGGTCAAAGAGGTAGTGGTTGGGACGCCCGCCGGGCCAGGGTTCCATATGTTCTGCAGCGAGTTGTGAAGGATTGTATGGGGTAGATTTCACCTGATTGTACCAGTTGACATAGCGGTCGCGGCCGTCAGGATTTAGATTAGGGTCTATAATTACGACCGTATTTTCAAGCCAGGATTTTTTTTCTGTAATGAGTTCATAGAGGGTTTGCATGGCCGCTTCAGCACTGGAAGCTTCGTTTCCGTGCACGTTGTAACTCAGCCAGACTATGGCAATCTCGGGATTGGCACTACCATCAGCCAGACCTATTTGTTTCAGGTTATTGAGGCGAATGGTTTCTATGTTCCTCTGATTGTTTTCTGAAGTGACAACGGCATAGGTCAGTTTGCGTCTTTCGTTGGTTTGCCCATAATTCTTATAGGTCACGAGAGCACTGTTTTCAGCCACGTGGTTAAAGTAGTTGACAATATCAGCGTGGCGGGTGAATTGCGTTCCAATTTCATAACCTAAAAATTCTGAAGGGGATTTGATGTTTTGAGCCAAGCCAAAACTAAAAACAAAAAGAAAAGTAACGGATGTAAATATATGTTTCATAAATTATTTGTTGAAAAATGCTTTGTAATAAAGGCCATAAATCTACTAAAAACTAATGAACCTGAAGTAGCTTCCTCAAAAAATGATGTTATATAAAATAAAAAAAAGACTGCCTTTTCAGACAGTCTTTTTTCCGTTTAAACACCCTCAAGTTTATTTGATAGGAAGGATATCAATGATAACCGTTCTGTTATAGAAACGTTCTTCCGGTCTTTTGTTTTCAAAAGGTGCTGTTCTTGTGTCTTCACCATATCCATTTGTTTCAAGTGTCACGCCTTTTCTTCCGATTTTGTTTAAAGCGTTCTGAAGAATGACTTTTACGTCATTGGCTCTTCGCTCAGATAAGTTTTGATTATAAGCTGCATCTCCAATAATATCAGTATATCCGTGGATGATTACTTTTCCGTTTTCCGGAATTTTGGGAGCTACAACTTCAGTAAGGTATTTTTCATATCTTACTATGGAATTTGATTCATTAAAGTTGTAAGGCACACTAAAGCGCATTACTTCTTCAGATGAAGAAGGCGTCCAGAGAACCATACTTACATTGGTTTCTTTAACTTCTCTGGCACCGGTGGGTGTAATACCTACCATTTTGACATTGTAGTCGCCTTTAGCGTTTGTACCCAATATGGATTTTCCGGGTATAGCTATTTTTTCCTGGGTATAAGGTCCAAAATATTGCACAGCTCCGTTTTTATCTTCAATTTCTAAAGTCCACGATTTAAAGGCTTCATCAGATCCTTCATTGTGGAAAGTAACGTAGCTGTCAACAGGAGCTTCCTGTCTGTCAATAATCTGGATGGGCTTCAACGGACTGTCAGGTCCACTCTGAAATTCCATAAGCAATGCCGGTGAGTTACTTTCTATACTCACTCTGCGATCTCCTTCACGAAGGAGTGCCAGTTCAGTTGTTGCACCCGGCTTTTCTGAAGGGATAGCTGGTTTTGTGCGACCTTCTGTAGTGATTCTTGATGCATTTATTTCGAATATGTCAACCAAATACGTTTTTACAGTTTCTGCCAATATACGGGCATCTTCAGGTCCTTTCTCAGAGGATCCAACTAGTTTCACTGATGAAGCTGGGTTTTTTACCATTCGGTCACCAAGAATATTCAGGATGTTGTAATACACAACCATTTGCCTGTCAGAACGACCTGAAAGATTGGTAGGTGTAAACAATTCCACCTGCTCTTCTTTAAAGTCTTTCACCTGGTTTTTGTTCAGTTGCACATAGCGATTAGGAATTTCAGTAGAGCCTAAGTCAAAAAATACATAATTGATTACCGGAAAGGTTTCTCTTACTGTGCGTTCTGCAGGAACATTTTTAGGTGAATTTACTTTGAAGTCCACATTTGATTCAGCAACAGCAGCAGTAGTTTCTTCTTCTACAGGTGATGTGCTTTTTCCAACACCAAATTTAAGAACGGCACCGGCTCTTACTGTAGTCATGTTCCAGGTTTCAATAGAACGTGGATTTTGACCAAAATAAGGGTGGAATGCAACAAAAGGAGATAAGATAAATTGTGTTTTCTTGTTTTGTCCCGTAAGCGGTATATCATATCCGGCACCAATTTGCATGGAAATAATGGTTTTCTCCACTTCGCTGAAATCTCCTGTTTCTACAGGGCCATCAGTTTGAGCAGGGAATGCAGGGTTTGCTCTAAGCTGATATTCATATGATTTGTCCTTATTGAATGCCAATCGCGGACCTGCATAAAGATAAAAATCAGATTTGAACGGTGCAAAACGTAAACTTGGTTCGATGGTCAGGTAGCTCAGTTTAGTGGATAAGTCCATAGGACAATCACAAGGGCTCATCACCTCATCAAATTCACCGCGGCGGCTGTCATAACCAAATTGAAATATCATACCAAAACGTGTGTTTGGGCGGTAATATTCTATACTTGGCGCAAGATACAATCCGGTGCCAAATCCGTCGTGAAATGCTGCGGGACCTCTTAAGTCAGCATCCAGTTGTTGGGTGCTGCCCTGATAAAAGTTAAAGTTTGCTCCGGCTGCTACACCAAACTTCCATGTTGGTTTTGTATATTCTATTTCTTGTGCAGAAAGAGTTGTAAATAAACCAAGTAAAAATAAAAGGGAGAGCAATATGCTCTTTAAGGGCAAGGTGTCAGGTAACTGCATACTGAGCAGTTTGCTTGTTGAATGATTTGTTTTTTTCATTTTGAGAATATTAGGTTGTTAATAACAAGTAAGCAGAACACCGGGATTTTCTCCCGGGTCCTACCTTGTTATAGTTTTTATTTAGTTAGGTACATTGATTGTGGTATTTACCATAGTTACAGAAGCAACCAGGGAAATAGCTCTTCCGTTAAGGACCGTTTGAACTGCATTACCGGCTGTTGAGATGGTAACTCCGGCCATAGACACAATAGTTCCTGTCATCGTTCCACCACCGGCAGCATTGATGGTAGCGGCACTACCCACTTGCCAGAAAACATTATTAGGGTTACCACCATTTATAATATTAACATTTTTAGCTCCTGTGGGACCTGCAATACCCACGGTTAAACCGGAAGCAGTTTGAAACACCCAAAGTGCGTTAGGATCTCCCTGAGCGTCAAGAGTTAAATCGCCGGTAGAAATATTAAAAGTGCCACTGGCAGATTTATAGACACCGGGAGCTAAAGTAAGGCCTCCAAGCTCTCCTGCACCGGGATCAGTGCCACCGGGCATTGTTGCGGGTGAAATTGCGATATAGAGTGCTTGCGCATCCAGTAGTGCTTCTTCTGCTATAGCCATGCTTGTAGCAGTTCCGGGAGCCGGTGGAGCCGTGAAAATTCCTCCTGTTACAAATCCTTCATTTAAAGGAGTCTGGGTATAAATGTCACCTGTTATTCCATCTTCGAAACCGGTAACCAGTGTAGAAGCAGCAGTAGTGCCAATTCCACCATTATTAATTATAGTATTCAGCCCTTGATTTGTTAAACCGGAATTTCCGCCAAATCCACCAAAAAATTCAATAGTTCCTATATCCGGTAACTGTCCTGCAGCAGATGCTGTAGTAAAACTCCATATATAATCATTTTCCAGTCCAATACCGGCTATGTTTTCAGCTCCTGTGGTAATCGTTGCTGTATAGAGGGTATTTGGGTCCAGCTCACCATTTGGATCAAAAGAAGCCGTTGTTCCGGTATAGGTAATTAATCCTGTAATAGTGTTTGCACCTTCTGTCAGGGTAAACGTTGTGTTATTGATAGTTGCAGCATCCATAGGCTCACTAAATGTGGCCTCGATTACTTTATCAAGAGCAACATCTGTTTCTTCATCTTCCGGATCAGTCGAAATTACTGTTGGTGCAACATTTAAGCCTGTGGTAAATTCCCAGATATAATCAGCGGCCAGCGAAGTTCCGGCAACATTTTCAGCTCCCGAAGTAATGGTTGCTGTATAAACTGTATTTGACTGCAGGTTTGCTGAAGGAGTAAAGCTTGCTGTTACTCCTGCATAGCTAACGGCTCCAGTTATGACGTTTGTACCTTCAGTCAAGGTAAATGTTGTTCCGTTAATGGTTGCAGCATCCATGGGCTCACTGAACGTGGCACGGATTACTTTATTAAGTGCAACATCTGTTTCATCATTTTCAGGATCAGTTGAAATTACTGTTGGTGCCACAATTACACCTGTGGTAAATTCCCATACATAATCACTTTGCAGTGAAAGACCGGTTGTGTTTTCAGTTTCTGAGGTAATGGTTGCGGTATAAGTAGTGTTTAATCCCAAATTTACTGTGGGTGTAAAGCTTGCTGTTGTTCCGCTATAGGTTATTGCACCGGCTACAGATGTTTCTCCCTGCATAACAATAAATGTGTTTTCATTAACTGTTAGGGGGTTCATGGGTTGGTTAAAAGTTGCCGTGATTATTTTATTGACCACAACATCTGTTTCATTATCTTCAGGATCTGTGGTGATGACCATAGGAGCTATGAATTCACCTGTACTGAAGGTCCAGACATACTCTTCCTGAAGGGCATTACCGTCAACATCTTTCACAGAAGTTTTTACCTTACCGACATAGGTGCTGGTGCCTGAAAGCAGTTCTGAAGTTGTAAAGGAAACTGTAAGCGTGCTTTGATCGTAAGAAATCGTTCCTGTAATTTCTGATGGTCCTTCAATCAGGATAGAGCCTGCATTTAATGTAGCGGGGTCCATTTCCTCATTAAAGGTTATCGTGATTACCTTGTCAAGGGCAACATTTATGTCACCGTCTGCGGGATCAGTTGATACCACAAGCGGGCAAATTCCAATAGTTTCCTGATAGTCGTCTTTTTCGCAACCTGCAAATAAGGCAATCATCACGAATGAAAAGATTGTTAGTAATTTATTTGTTTTCATTGTTTTCATTTTTAATTCCCGTGAGTTACGGGTTTGGGGTGAATAAAGATTGTTTGTGCAAAGATGCGATGGTAACGAAGCTTTTTTCTTACATAATAAGATATGCTACTTACAATATTCACACATGGAAATAACAGGGATAAAAAGGCATAAAAACTTCATCCAGGCTACACTATCAAAAGTTTGTAACTTTTAATTTTATTTGTTTCAGATTTATTTAATGAGGGCTGGAACCAGAAAGTAGGGTAGAAGTGTATCTGGTTGTGTTCTTTGGAAGTTAGTAAAAACAATTAGATGCTTTCAAGGTTTTGTTTGCGTTTCTCCTTAAGTTGTTTATAGAATGAAGGTGTTAAACCTGTTACTTTTTTAAACTGATTGGAAAGGGCAGCAGCACTGCTGTAGTTTAACCTATGAGAAATTTCAGAGAGACTCAGCTCATTATAAATAATCAGCTCCTTGATACGTTCAATTTTATGATGAAGGATGAATTGTTGTATGGTAATTCCTTCGGTTTGTGAAAAAAGATTGGCGAGGTAAGTGTAATCATAATCCAGTTCTTTGCTTAGAAAAACCGAAAATTTAATTTTTGGAAGTTCGTCTGAATGGTGTATCAGGTTAATTACTACATTTTTTATTTTTTCAATAACGATGGCACGTTTGTCATCCATCAGTTCCAGGCCTGATTTTAGTAATTCTCTTTTAAGTTGCTCAAGTTGCTGGTCTGAGATACTCTCGAGAACCTTAATTTCACCAAGGTTAACTGAGAAGTAGTTGAGACCAATTTCGTTTAACGTCTCACGCACCAGTATTTTACAACGCAAGCTCACCATGTATTTAATATATAATGTCATGAAAAATTAGTTGTTGATTAGGTAAAAATAAGCTGCTTGAATGCCCAGATAGTTTAAATGAATTGTGAGTTCAGAAGGCGTCTTAGTAGAGTTTTTTTTTACTCAAATAGGCAAAGTGTTTTTCAAAGATAAGTAAAAGAAATCAAAGGGTTTATTCTTCTCTTTATTATAAGTTTATTCATTTACCGTGCCATAAGATTTTAAATTTTTTCCCGGCCGGTTCAAAGCTATTTAAAACAACAATTGAGACATTAACTTTATATTTATAAAATTAAATAGGCAAACACCTTATATTTGGAAAGAATTTCAAACGCGCTATGCCAAACCACTGCATTCCTTATCAAGATACCGGTTATTTTTCAAACCTGATATTGGATTATCTGGCTCAGGATAAACGGGTAGATTTTTTATATCAACGTTTCCCTAACATTGAAAATTTTGGTCTGCAAATACAGGAAAAGACTACAAATTATCAACACTCTAACCGGAGAATCCTTGTAGACTGCATTAACAGGCAATACCGTGACCTGCAACTTTCTGAACTTACAAAACAGCACATTAAAAATTTAGAAAAACACAATACATTCACGATAACTACCGGCCACCAGTTAAATCTCTTTACAGGACCTTTGTATTTTTTGTATAAGATTATTTCCACCATTAATTTGTGTAAGGAACTAAAGCAGAAATATCCTGAAAATAATTTTGTTCCACTCTACTGGATGGCCACGGAAGACCACGATTTAGAAGAAATCAATTTTTTCAACTTTAAGGATAAAAAAGTAGTTTGGGACAGAAACTCGGGCGGGGCAGTGGGGGAACTGTCCACAGAAGGCCTGGAAAAGGTGTATGAGACATTCTCAAAAGAACTGGGCACATCGCCCAATGCCGAAAAATTAAAAGCGCTGTTTAAAGAGGCTTACTTACATCATAAAAATCTGGCAGATGCCACCAGATATCTGGCAAATGAGCTTTTTGGTGAATATGGACTGGTAATACTTGATGCAAACGTTAAGGATTTAAAGCAACTTTTTGCCCCATACCTTCACGAAGAACTTTTTCAAAAAAACTCGTCCAAAATAATTGAAAAAACAAATGAGGACATAAATTCCATTCCCGGAAAAAATTATAAACTTCAGGTAAATCCCAGGGAAATCAACTTGTTTTATCTGGAAGATGATTCCCGTGAGCGCATCATCGAAAAGGATGATGTTTTTTACATCAACACTTCCGGAAAACAATTTTCAAAACACGAAATGGAAACTGAAGTCAACAACCACCCGTTGCGCTTTAGTCCCAATGTGATGTTGCGGCCTCTTTATCAGGAAGTGATATTGCCCAATCTTTGCTACATTGGCGGTGGTGGTGAATTGGCTTACTGGCTCCAATTGAAAGATTATTTTAAAACACAGAATGTAAGTTTTCCAATTCTTTTGCTGCGGAATTCTGCGCTGTTGGTTTCTTCAAAAACCATGGAAAAAATTTCAAAGCTTGAGGTTTCAATGGAAGATTTATTCCTGCAGCCACACGCGTTGAAAACAAAAGTCACCAAACAAATTTCAGCTATAAAGATAGATTTTTCACAACAGCGGGCACACTTGAAAGAACAGTTCAAAGAACTCTACAAACTTGCAGAACAGACCGACAAATCATTTAAAGGGGCTGTGGCTGCACAGGAAAAAAAGCAACTTAACGGACTGGACAATCTTGAAAAACGATTGCTCAAAGCCCAAAAGCGAAAACTTGCAGATCATCTTGAGAGAGTTGCTGTATTACAAGATGAGTTGTTCCCTAATGGTAGCTTGCAAGAACGCACCACCAATTTTTCTGAGTTTTACCTCGAGTATGGTGAAAGTCTTTTGAAATTGCTTTTTGAGAAACTAATACCTCTTCAAGCTGAGTTTAGCTGTCTGGAATTAAGAGGGTAAAGTTCAAAGCTTGTCATACGCACCAAGTCTTGTAGTCTTATGGCATTAAATTTATTTAATCTCATAATCCAACCGCATTGTGATGGTTGCAGTTTTCTTTTTGTCTGAAGTATTAAAACTGCCTCCCCAGCTATAGTCTTCCCCGCTGTTTTGACCGGTAATCTGGAAAACACCCATTCGGGCATCTTTTAGCTTGCCCAAGTTTCCGCCGCTGTTTTCAGCAATGTTTTCAGCACGTAAGCGCGCATCTTCTGTGGCTTGCGATATCATTTCAATTTTGAGGTCGGCAAGTTTGGTGTAATAGTATCGGGGAGCATTGCTGTTGAACTGTACACCTTTGTTGAGAAGTTCTGTGACTTCACGCGAGACACTTTCTACCAGTTCCACATCTGTAGCTTCCACTTTTACAGACTGTGAAAGTTCATAACCAATAAAAGTACTGCCCACATAACTCCCGTTTTGATATTGATTTTCCCGGCGTTCGTTGGTTTGAACAGAATTGAAAATAATGCTTTCCTTTTTTATTCCTTTTGAAATCAAATAGCCTTCAACTGTTTTTTTATCCTCAATCAATTGGTCAAAGGCAATTTTTAAATCGGCATTCATTCTTGAAAACTGGCCTTCCCAGACGATTAAATCAGATATAAAATCTGTAGACCCGGAGCCGGTTACAGAAATCTTCCCGTCAGGGTTGGCACGGTCAACATAGGCATTTCCCAAAAAGATTGCAGCCATAACAATGGCAATCGAAAAAATAATGGCGGTGATATATTTCATAGTAACTATTTTAGTGAGTCTAAGGTAAACCTTTTTTAAATTCTAAACATGCCTTTTTAAAATTTGGGTAAAAATTAGCGGATTTTCCATTGCCCAAAAAATCAAAATGCCCTATTTTTGCCTATGCAAAACAACAACGTACTCATTTTAGATTTCGGTTCGCAGTACACCCAGCTTATTGCAAGGCGTGTAAGAGAATTAAACATTTACTGCGAAATCCATCCTTATCACAAAATTCCACAAGATTTAGACAAGTTTAAAGCCGTGATTCTCTCGGGAAGCCCTTTCTCCGTTCGCGCTGAAGACGCTCCGCATCCTGACCTTACAGCTATCAGGGGGCATAAGCCTTTATTGGCGGTGTGCTATGGCGCTCAATATCTGGCACACTTTTTTGGAGGAATTGTAGAGCCTTCAAACTCCAGGGAGTTTGGCCGTGCAAAAATTTCTGAAATCAAGGAAAATAACGGGATTTTTGAAGGTATATCGCCGGGCAGTCAGGTATGGATGAGCCACAGCGATACCATCGCAAAACTTCCGGAGAAAGGTGTTTTACTGGCGAGCACGCACGACGTAAAAAATGCAGCTTTCAGGATAGAAGGTGAGCAGACATATGGTATTCAATTTCATCCTGAAGTGTATCACTCCACTGACGGCAAACAATTTTTGGAAAACTTTTTGGTTAAAATTTCAGAAGTTGAACAATCCTGGACGCCGGAAGCTTTTGTAGAGCTTACGGTTTCAGAATTAAAAGAAAAAATCAAAAACGATAAAGTTGTTCTGGGTTTAAGCGGAGGTGTGGATTCTTCTGTTGCTGCGATGTTGTTGCACAAAGCCATCGGTAAAAACCTGTATTGTATTTTTGTGAACAACGGCTTGTTGCGCAAGGACGAATTTGAAAGTGTTTTACATCAATATAAAGATATGGGGCTTAATGTGAAAGGTGTCGATGCCTCATCACGCTTTTTGGATGCTCTTGCAGGAGTAAGTGATCCCGAGCTCAAAAGAAAAGCCATTGGAAATGCTTTTATAGAGGTGTTTGATGATGAAGCGCATTTGATTCAGGATGTCACCTGGCTGGCCCAGGGAACCATTTATCCCGATGTGATTGAGTCTGTATCAGTAAACGGGCCTTCGGTAACCATTAAATCACACCACAATGTGGGTGGTTTGCCTGATTTTATGAAATTAAAAATAGTGGAACCGCTCAGGATGTTATTTAAAGACGAGGTGCGTCGTGTGGGAGCGGAACTGGAGATTAGTAAAGACATTTTAGGAAGACATCCATTCCCCGGGCCGGGACTGGCAATTCGTATTCTTGGAGACATCACTCCTGAAAAAGTGCGTATCTTGCAGGAAGTGGATGCCGTTTTTATCAACAACCTGAAGAAATGGGATTTGTATGATAAAGTCTGGCAAGCAGGTGCGATATTGCTTCCCGTGGATTCTGTGGGTGTGATGGGAGATGAGCGCACCTATGAAAAAGTGGTTGCCCTGAGAGCTGTGGAAAGTACCGATGGAATGACGGCAGACTGGGTGAATTTACCCTATGAATTTTTGCAGGAAACCTCAAATCAGATAATAAATCGCGTAAAAGGCGTTAATAGAGTAGTATATGACATCAGTTCTAAACCACCGGCTACCATAGAATGGGAATAGGTCGCAGACTGATTTTTAATTGGATTAATAAGATATTTTAAATTGAGAAAGATAATAAGCATACTGGTTTTACTTATTTGTGGAAGCGTGCTTTCAGCACAAACCTCTTATATAAGCCATCGGGTAGAAAAAGGGGAAACCATAACGAGCCTGACGGATCAATACAACATATCAGAAGCAGACCTTTTTCGCTTAAACCCGGAGATTAAAAATGGGCTAAAAGAAAATACTATTCTTATCATTCCCAAAACTATTGAAAGTTCACAGAAGAATGAAGTGACCTTTAAAAATCATAAAGTTAAACGCAAGGAGACTCTCTTTGGCATAGCCTCAAAATATGGAACCAATGTAGAGGAAATCAAAAAATACAACAAGCATTTATATGCCAATGAATTAAAAAAGGGTGAGCAAATCAGGATACCCATAGTAAAAGTAACCATTGTTTCTTCAGCACCCGCAACAGCCACAGAGCCAAGAAGAACAGACCCCAACATCAGGTTACATAGAGTGGAGGCACAAGAGACAAAATTTGGAATTGCCAAGCAATATGGAATTAACGTTGCAGAACTGGAAGCCCTTAATCCCTCGATTTATGGAACAGACAACCTTCCGCTGGGAAAAGAACTCAAGGTTCCCAAAAAAGAAGTTGTAGTGACAGAACCTGTTGAAGGAGTAGAAGAGGGATATACATATTACACCATACAGCCCAGAGAAGGTTTTTACCACCTTAAAGTTATGTTTGATGTTACCGAAGAAGAAGTAAAAAGGCTCAACCCCCATGTGAATGACGGTTTAAAAGAAGGCATGGTGGTGAAAGTCCCCAAAAAAGAAACAACTTCAGAAATTGATCCTGAAGTAACTCCTTCTAAACAGGTGAGTCTGGAGTATCAACTTTCAAATTTTGACACAAAAAACCTGGTGCTTTTTCTGCCTTTTCAACTGGATAAAATCCAGAAGGATTCCATTTCCTATAACGAAAACCTTTTGACATCCAATGTTACCATGCGTCTGGCGCTTGATTTTTATTCCGGTGTTCTATTGGCAACAGAGTTTGCTAAAAACAAAGGGATTTCAGTAAACCTGCACGTTTTTGATACACAGGAAATGGAAAGTGGTGTGCGACCCTTGTTACAACGTAAAAATATTCAGGATGTGGACCTTGTGATTGGTCCGCTCAGGCAGGCACAGGTTGAAAGGGTGGCTTCAGACCTGTCTTCACAAAACATTCCGGTGTTATCACCCTTGAGTAATATTCAAGGTCGTATGACATCAAACTTTATTCATACTGTGACTTCAGATAATATTATAGAAAACAGGATGATTGCTTACTTGAAACAGTACAGTGCAGAAAAGAATTTAATTTTACTTACTGACGCTTCCAAGACTATGAGCAGGCAAAAACTGCAAAATGAGTTTCCGGGCATAACCGTGGTAACACCCAGGGAAGGAGGTTTTTTCAGGACCCAGGATATAAATGCACATATTGACGAAAATCAGGAGAATTGGGTGATAATTGAATCCTCAAATGTCGTTGTCGTGAGCAGTGCTGTAGGGGTTTTGAACAGTTTGAGTAAAAGTAGGGATATCCGTTTGTTTACTTTAGATAATAACAGTGCTTTCGAGTTTAGGGAAGTATCAAATAATCATTTGGCAAATCTTGAATTTACATTTCCTTCGCGCAGTAAAACATTCAATGTAAATAAAGAGAACAATTTTATTGAGGCTTACGAAGCAAAATATGGAATCATTCCCAATCGTTTTGCGGTCAGGGGTTTTGATGTTACCTATGATGCTTTGTTAAGGATGGCATATTCAGACAGCATTCTGGAAACTAATGAACGTATTGATGGAGAAACTTCCTATGTTGAAAATAAATTTCATTATGTTAGAAATAATGATGGTGGTTATTTTAACACCTCCACTTATATTCTAAAATATACAAAAGACCTCGATTTGGAGGAAGTAGAATGAGTACGTCCAGAGTAGTTTATAAAGGAAATTTAAGAACAGAGTGTACACATATACAATCCGGTGCTCAGTTTATTACCGATGCACCGGTCGATAACCAAGGAAAAGGGGAAGCCTTTTCGCCTACCGATACCGTAGCAACCGGCCTGGCAAATTGTATGCTCACCGTGATGGGAATCAAAGCAAATCAACTGGGCGAAAATATCGATGGAACCACAGCTAATGTTACCAAAATTATGGCAGCAAATCCGCGGCGCATTTCCACAATCAAAATAGAACTCACCTTTCCGGAAGGTATTTCAGAAAAAAATCAAATAATATTGGAAAGAACAGCACACACCTGTCCTGTGGCATTAAGTTTGCACACAGATATTCTACAGGATATACAATTTTGCTGGCAATGAAATCAATAATATATTTATTACTTATACTTCCTATCTTCACAATAAAAGAAGATCCCATTATCATTCCCTGGGAAGAAAACACTAAGTTAAGCTGGAAGGATTTCACGGGAAAACCTGATTCCGGTAACTCTTTTGTTGCTTCTACCCATTCAAGCATTGTTTTTAGTTATAAGGTAACATCTGAAAACGGAAAATTAACGCTCACAACCCAGACTGATGCTTTTTTTTATCCTGAAATGTCATGGTTTATAAAGGGAGAAGTAAATGACCATATTTTAAAGCACGAGCAAGGGCATTTTGATATCACAGAACTTCACGCCCGAAAGCTCAGAAAAGCCTTTGCAGAATATAAAGTGACCAAAAATTATAAAAGGGAGCTCACCGCCATATTCACGACCTTGAACAATGATCGTCAAAAGATGCAAAACCTGTATGACAAGGAAACAAATCATTCCCGAAATGTCGAAAAGGAAATCAACTGGCAAAAATTCATAGCAGCTGAGTTACTTAGATATGCTCCCTGGAAATAAAAAAGACAATGCAACTCAACCCTGAAAACCTTATCGAGCTTGCACATTACAAGATGCCTTTTGGTAAATATAAAAATCGTGATCTCATTGACATTCCCGAATTTTATTATGTGTGGTTTAAACAAAAGGGGTTTCCTTCCGGGAAATTGGGAATGATGCTGGAGCAGATGTATGAAATCAAACTCAATGGCCTTGAAGAAATTATATACCGAATAAGAAAACAGTATCCAAAGCACTAAAGATGCTTTTCAACACTGCTTTTTCGTTGAGTAAATATGTTTTCTGGCGTCTTAAGCTAAAGTGAAATCCCTAAAATATTAACCCAAATTTCATTGCCGAGTATCATTTCTTCTTTGTATTTTTGCGCATTGTAAAAATGAGGCGAAAATGGTTTTAAATGTATGTTCAAAATCTGACTTCTCAAATCTAACATCTGAAATCTAACATCAAAAATGGCCAACACCAAATATATCTTTGTTACGGGAGGTGTGAGTTCTTCATTGGGAAAGGGAATCATCGCTGCTTCCCTTGCAAAACTTCTTCAAGCCAGAGGATACAGGGTAACCATCCAAAAACTTGACCCATATATCAACATTGATCCCGGTACACTCAACCCATATGAACACGGAGAGTGCTATGTAACAAATGACGGTGCTGAAACTGATTTGGATTTAGGCCATTACGAGCGGTTCTTGAATGTTGCAACTTCCCAAGCAAACAATGTTACTACGGGAAGGATATATCAAAGTGTTATTGAAAAAGAACGCCGCGGCGAATTCCTCGGAAAAACCGTACAGGTCATTCCCCACATCACAAACGAAATTAAAGAACGCATCCAAATACTGGGTAACAGTGGTGATTATGATATTGTTATCACTGAAATTGGTGGTACAGTGGGTGATATAGAATCCTTACCATACATTGAAGCGGTGCGACAGTTAAAATGGGAATTGGGTGATGACAACGCGATTGTAATCCACTTAACGCTGGTTCCGTTTTTGGCGGCAGCCGGTGAGTTGAAAACCAAACCCACACAACATTCGGTGAAAGTTTTGATGGAAAGTGGTATCAGGGCAGATATACTGGTTTGCCGCACAGAGCACCATCTCTCGGATGAGTTGCGTGTCAAGCTGGCCTTGTTTTGTAACGTAAAAAAAGAAGCCGTTATTGAATCTATTGACGCTTCAACCATTTATGATGTGCCCAATTTAATGCTGGAAGAAGGCCTGGACACCATCACATTGGAAAAACTAAATCTGGACTCTAAAAATGAACCCGATTTAACACGGTGGAATCAATTTTTAGATCGTCATAAAAACCCTAAAAGCACTGTTAATATAGGCCTTGTCGGAAAATATGTTGAGCTTCAGGATTCTTACAAATCCATTTTGGAATCCTTTATCCATGCCGGTGCAGAACTTGAAGTCAAAGTAAAGGTAATACCCATCCATTCTGAATTCATTGACAGGAATGTTATTGATAATAAAATTGCAAGCCTCGACGGTATTCTGGTTGCTCCAGGTTTTGGAGAGCGCGGTATAGAAGGAAAAATTGAAGCCGTAAAATATGCAAGGGAACAAAAAATTCCTTTTTTTGGAATTTGTCTGGGCATGCAAATGGCCGTGATTGATTATGCCCGAAATGTGCTTGATTTAAAGGGAGCCAATTCCACAGAAATGGACCCCAATACCCCCTATCCTGTTATTGACCTGATGGAAGAGCAAAAGCACATCACAAACAAAGGCGGAACCATGAGATTGGGCACATGGAAATGTCAATTGACACCCAATAGCATTGTTTCAAAAGTATACAAGGATAGCGTTATTGATGAACGTCACAGGCATCGCTATGAATACAACAACAAATACAAGGAACAGCTTGAAAAAGCGGGAATGATCACAACAGGGGTAAACCCTGAAACCGGGTTGGTTGAAATAGTTGAAATTAAGGACCACCCTTGGTTTGTGGGAGTACAGTATCATCCCGAGTATAAAAGTACCGTGGCAAACCCACACCCTTTGTTTATTGCATTTATTGATGCAGCAGCCAAATACAATTCAAATAAATAATCACACATTCAGAAAAACTGAAATTTTGAACTAATGATAGAAGAAAAAAAGTTTGATTTTAACTCGTTAATAGGATTTGTTTTAATAGCCTTAATCCTTATTTGGATGTTGTATCAAAACTCTCCCACTCCGGAAGAAATTGAAGCAGAACAAACCCAAACAGAGCAGGTCCAGAAGGAAACAAGTCCTGAGGTCCCAACCAAAGAGGTTACTCCCGAAGAAATTACCACAGAAGCTTCCGGTGATATTGCATCAGATTCATTGAGACAAGAGGCTTTGAAAAATCAACTGGGCTCTTTTGCTTATGCTGCAAGCTTGCCTTCGGCCACTGAAAATGAAACGATCCTTGAGAATGATGTTATCATTTTAAAGTTTAGCAACAAAGGGGGGTATATCACAGAAGCCACTTTAAAAAATCATAAAACGTATGATTCCATTCCTGTTTATTTAATAAAGGATGGAAACGCCTCTTTAAACCTTCAGTTTCAGGCTGAAAACAGGGTTTTAAATACTAAAGACCTTTATTTTGAACCCACATTAACACAAAGTGGTGAGAACTCGATTCTTTCGATGAAGCTCAAAACTTCAGAAAACAGTTATCTGGAGTATCGTTATGAGCTGAAACCCGGCGAATACATGATGGATTTTGCTGTTCAAACCAAAGGCTTAAACAACATTCTCAATACAACAGCTCCTGCACAAATGGAGTGGCAACTTAAAGCATACAGAAAAGCTAAAAGCATTTCGTATGAAAACCGCTATACAGAAATGCTCTGGGAGTATGAAGGTGGAAAAGATGATTATCTCGGTCAGGGAAGCAAAGCAGAAGACAATGCAGAAAGTGTAACCTATATTGCTTACAAGCAGCATTTCTTTACTTCCATCCTGCTTACAGATACCCCTTTTGAAACGGCTAGCTTTATTTCAGAAAATTTGGTGGATGACGAGGAAGTAGATACCCTTTACACCAAAAATTTTATTTCCAAGTTCCCACTCGACTATAAAGCCGGGGAGCTTTCTTATAATATGAACTGGTACTATGGCCCCAGTGATTTCAGGATTCTGGATGACTATGACCGTAATCTGGATGAAATTATCCCGCTGGGATGGGGGATTTTTGGATGGATTAACCAATATGTATTTATCCCGATGTTCAGCTGGTTGAGTACGTTTATTCCTAACTATGGACTGGTAATCATCATAATGACCATTTTGATCAAGATTGCCTTGTCGCCGGTACAGTACAAGCAATATCTGTCGCAGGCAAAAATGAAAATACTTCGTCCAGAAATTGAGGAGCTAAATAAGAAGTACAAGGACAATGCGATGAAGAAGCAACAGGAAACCATGAAACTCTACAGCAAAGCCGGGGCAAGTCCCATGGCAGGTTGTTTACCGGCCCTGATGCAGCTGCCGGTATTTTATGCTTTGTTTATGTTCTTTCCTTCAGCATTTCAGTTAAGGCAAAAAGGCTTCCTGTGGGCAGATGACTTGTCGAGTTATGACAGCATTGCAGAGCTTCCGTTTTATATACCTTTTTATGGTGACCACGTGAGTTTGTTCCCCATCTTGGCCTCCATAGCCATTTTTATATATATGATGATGACAACAGGGCAAACCATGCAAATGCAACAACAACCGGGCATGCCCAATATGAAATTCATCATGTATTTATCACCGCTCATCATGTTGATTTTCTTTAACAACTTTGCCAGTGGTTTATCGTTGTATTATTTCATTTCCAATGTTATTACCATAGGAATCATGCTCTTTATCAAATACTACATTCTTGATGAAGATAAAATTCATGCTAAGATTGAAGAAAAGAAAAAACAGCCCAAGAAGCAAAACAAGTTCCAGCGAAAAATGGCAGAAATGATGGAACAGGCTGAAAAGCAAAAACAACTGCAACAAAAAAATAAAAAGTAACAATTTCCAGACAAGAGGTTAAAAAAGAGGAAGTTGATGCTTCCTCTTTTTTATTTTGTAATTTTGCATTTCCAAAAACTTAATTAAACACCCACATTTGCGGGTGATATATATGAAACGTGTAGTAGTAGGACTTAGCGGAGGAGTAGATTCCAGTGTTGCAGCATATCTCCTGAAAAAGCAGGGTTATGAGGTTATTGGCTTGTTTATGAAAAACTGGCACGATGATTCCGTTACTATATCTGATGAATGCCCATGGCTTGAAGACAGTAATGATGCCATGATGGTTGCAGATAAACTGGGAATTCCCTTTCAAACGGTTGATTTGAGTGAGCAATACAAAGAGCGCATTGTGGATTATATGTTCAAGGAATATAAAATGGGTCGCACCCCAAATCCTGATGTGTTGTGCAACCGCGAAATCAAGTTTGATGTTTTTCTCAAAATTGCACTTGAACTGGGTGCAGACTATGTTGCAACAGGGCATTACTGTCGGAAAGATACTATTGAAGTACCCTTCGGCTCCGCTCAGGGTACAAAAACCATACATCGGTTACTTTCGGGCAAGGACCCAAACAAAGACCAATCTTATTTTTTATGCCAGCTCTCTCAGGAACAACTGGCAAAAACTTTATTTCCGGTAGGCGAACTTTTAAAGCCTGAAGTGCGACACATTGCTAAGGAACAAAACCTTATTACGGCAGAAAAAAGGGATTCGCAAGGGCTCTGCTTTATAGGAAAGGTGCGCCTGCCAGAATTTTTACAACAACAACTCAAACCCAAAGAAGGTGTTATTGTTGAGGTTCCTGAAAACAGTCCGATGTATCATAACAAAAAGAGCGAAGCTGAACCCCCCCTGATACAGGAAAGTAAAAAATACCAATATTCTATTGATGACGGAAAAGTTGTAGGTACTCATCAGGGAGCTCATTTTTTTACCAAAGGACAACGTAAAGGTCTCGCCGTGGGCGGAACCAAAGAACCCTTGTTCATTATTGAAACCGATGTTAACGAAAATGTCATTTACACCGGTCAGGGTAAAAATCATCCCGGCCTTTACCGAAAAGGCCTTTTTGTAAAGCAGGAAGAAGTACATTGGGTTCGGGAAGACTTAAGGCTATCTAAAGATGAATCCCGTGATGTTATGGCCCGCATCCGGTATCGTCAGCCCCTTGAAAAAGCAACATTACATCAAACAGATAACGGATTATATGTTATATTTGAGAACCCACAGTCTGCCATAAGTGAGGGGCAGTTTGTGGCCTGGTATCAGGATGATGAACTTCTGGGAAGTGGGGTGATTTCGTAAAGTAAAGAGAGAGGAACCTGCTCTAAAAAAATATTTAGTAAAATCTGCAGCTTATGAAAAATATTATTTTCCTTACTGTCTTTTTAGTTTCAAACTCCATATTAGCACAAACAGAAGATGCATGGGTGTTTTTTCTCGATAAGGAAAATGTGCAGACATCACTGGACAACCCCCTCAGTATATTGACCCAGGCGGCTCTGGATAGAAAAGCACTTCACAATGTTCCCATAGATGAACGCGATGTTCCGGTAAATGAAAATTATATTACCCAAATAAAAAGTCAACCCGGAATCACGGTATATGCAAAATCAAAGTGGATGAATTGTGTTTACGTAAGAGGTACTCAAACTAATATTGCAAATCTTACCAACCTTTCTTTTGTAACAGCTATTGAATATGCAGATAAATCCCTGAACTTCGCATCGGGGGTCAATCCTGTGGAAGATAAATTTGCATTTGAGCAACCTTCACGCACTTTTGATTATGGCTTTGCATCAAATCAAATTGAAATGCTTGCGGGTGACTATCTCCACAACCAGGGATATACCGGTAGTGGGATGCTTATCGCTATTTTTGATAGTGGCTTTCTTGGGGTTGATACTGAAGATGGGTTTGCATATGTACGTGATGACGGAAGGATTTTAGGAACCTACGATTTTATTGAAAGGAGTGAAACACTAAACAATAACAGCTCTCACGGTACACGTGTATTCAGTGATATTGGCGGTTATATTGAAAATGAATTTGTGGGGACAGCCCCTGATGCCTCATTTTACTTATTCAAAACCGAAGATGTTACCAGTGAAACCCCGGTAGAGGAAGCTTATTGGGTGGAAGCTCTGGAAAGGGTTGACAGCCTTGGGGTTCATGTTGTCAACACGTCTTTGGGATACCGTGCTTATGACAACCCCGCTTATTCACATACCTATGAAGATCTTGACGGAAATACAACCTTTAGCGCCCGGGGAGCCAATATTGGCTTTGAAAAAGGCCTGCTGTTGGTAACTTCTGCAGGAAATAGCGGGAATGGTAGTTTCCCCTGGGTGGGAACACCGGGAGATTCTCCGGGCATGCTCACGATTGGGGCAGTGAACTCAGATGGTGATTATACATCTTTTAGCTCTATAGGACCCACCACAGACGGCCGTATAAAACCTGATGTAATGGCACAAGGCCAAGCCGCTTATGTGATTAATCAAAACAATGAGATTGTAACAAACAACGGTACCTCATTCAGTTCTCCCATAATGGCAGGTGTTTTGGCCTGCTTTTGGCAAGCCGGTTTGCAATTTCCCAACGCACAAATCATGCAATGGGTCAGGGAATCAGCACATCTTTACAGCAACCCCACAGACCAGATGGGATATGGAATTCCCAATTTTCAAGTTGCCCTGGACTTATTGTTGCTTTCAGCGGAAGAACAGCAATCTAGGGGTTTTATAGTGTATCCAAATCCTGTCAATGACCAACTCTTTGTTGAAATTCCCGGTAATACTAACCCCATAAAAACTGTTTTGCATTCTGTATTTGGAACTAAAATTTGGGAACAAACGCTTCAGCCTCAAAATCAGGGTTTGGATGTTTCAGGGTTGCGAAATGGGGTATATCTGCTTACCTTAGCGACTGATTTTAGTTCACAAACCCTAAAAATTGTCAAGAAGTAAATGGCTTCCAACAGAATTACACAATTATTCAATATTCAATATCCCATCATTCAGGCAGGAATGATCTGGAACAGCGGCTGGCGGTTGGCCAGTGCAGTTAGCAATGCCGGCGGACTTGGCATTATTGGTGCCGGGTCCATGTATCCTGAAATTCTTAGGGAACACATTCAGAAATGTAAAAAAGCAACTGATAAACCTTTTGGCGTGAACGTGCCCATGCTCTATCCTGATATTGATAAAATCATGGAAATCATTGTTGCTGAAAAAGTAGAGATTGTATTTACCTCTGCCGGCAATCCAAAAACCTATACATCTTTCCTTAAGGAAAACGGGATTACTGTTGTTCACGTTGTGAGCAGTGTAAAATTTGCCTTAAAAGCCCAGGAGGCCGGGGTGGATGCCGTTGTTGCCGAAGGCTTTGAAGCCGGGGGGCATAACGGAAGGGAAGAAACAACAACATTTACACTCATTCCAATGGTCAGGGAAAAAATAGAAGTTCCTCTGATTGCAGCCGGTGGTATCGCCACCGGAAAAGGCATGCTTGCCGCTATGATTTTAGGTGCAGACGCAGTGCAGGTAGGCACCCGTTTTGTAGCCAGCAATGAATCTTCAGCGCATCAATTGTTTAAAGAAGAGGTTGTAAAAGCAAAAGAAGGCGATACTGTTTTGACCTTAAAAGAACTCGCTCCTGTGCGTTTGATCAAGAACAAGTTTTTTGAAGACGTGCAACGCCTGTATGCAAAAAGCCCAACCACAGAAGAGCTTAAAACACTTTTGGGCCGCGCCAGAGCCAAGCGGGGTATGTTTGAAGGCGACCTGGAAGAAGGTGAGCTGGAAATTGGCCAGATTTCAGGATTGATTCACGATATCAAACCTGCTGCCCAAATCCTTCAGGAAATGGTTGCCGAATTTGAAGCGGCAAAGCGCGCTGTGTTGGACTTATAAGAATAATCTCTATCACATTAATCACAAATTAAATGAAAAAGATTCTTTTGCCCTTTTTTCTATTTTTCCACTTTATAGCATTTTCCCAAATAATCAATGTAGAGTCTTTAAGAAAAGTAACAGATACTTCCGGCTGGACGGGAAATACAAGCCTTGATTTTTCGCTCACTAAAAATACCCAAACGCTTATTCGGCTCAGCAATAAAATTCACGTACAGTATAAGATGAAAAGGCACCTCGCGCTTTTTGTCAATGACCTGGGGTTTGAGCGTTCAGGCGGACAAAGTTTTGTAAATCAGGGTTCTCAACACTTAAGGTATAATTATAAGCTGCTTGAAAATATTACATGGGAAGCTTTTGTGCAGTCTCAGTACAATTCCATAGCAAAAATACAATTCAGGGGGCTCACCGGCATTGGTCCGCGTTTTAAACTTTTGGGTTTGGAAAAGTACAGGCTCTATGTGGGGACTCTGGTGATGTATGAACACGAAGAGCTAGATGAAGAAACATTGATTATAAACCGGGATTGGAGGGCAAGCTCATATCTCTCCTTGAGTTTTTTTCCAACAGACAATATTACTTTTGTAAGCACTACCTATTATCAACCCGTTCTTAATGATTTTAAGGATTACAGGATTGCTTCTGAAAACTCCTTTGTTCTGGGTATTTTTGAAAAACTTTCACTTAAAACCACTTATACCTTAACCTTTGATGCAACACCTGCAACAGGGGTTCCTGATACTTTTTACCAATTGACCACCGGGTTGTTGTATGCCTTTGATTAAAAAAACAAAACCCCATCTTTTCAGAAGGGGCTTTATCTTTTTAGAATGAGATTACAACCTGGTTTTTAAGTAAATCCTCCATGGTTTCACGCTCCCGTATTAAATGTGCTTTGCCCTGGTACCACATCACTTCGGCAGGCCTGAAACGCGAATTGTAATTGCTGGCCATGGTAAAGCAATAGGCCCCCGCATTGTTAAAGGCTAAAATATCATCTTCTTTAATTTCAGTTATTCTGCGGTTATTGGCAAAAGTGTCGGTTTCACAAATATAACCCACAACAGAGTAGAAACGCTCTTTTCCTTTTGGGTTTGAAATGTTTTCGATATGATGTGTAACTCCATAAAACATAGGACGTATCAAATGATTGAACCCGCTGTCCACTTGTGCAAAAACCGTTGAAGTGGTTTGTTTGATGACATTTACTTTTACCAAAAATTTCCCTGCTTCACTCACCAGAAATTTCCCGGGTTCAAAAGCCAGGGTGAGTTCCCTGCCATACTCGGTGCAAAACTCATTGAACCTTTTGCTGAGTTTTTTCCCCAGTTCCTCCACATTGGTTTCGATATCCCCTTGTTTGTAAGGCACTTTGAAGCCACTTCCGAAGTCAATGAATTCAAGGGTTTTAAAGTTTCTAGCCGCATCAAATAAGATTTCGCTGGCATACAGGAACACATCAATGTCAAGAATATCACTTCCCGTGTGCATATGGATACCGTTAATGTGCATACCTGTGTTTTCTACAATGCGCAACAACAACGGCATTTGGTGAATGGATATACCAAATTTTGAATCAATATGCCCCACTGAAATGTTTGTATTCCCACCGGCCATCACATGCGGGTTGATGCGGATGCATACCGGGATTTCAGGATGCTTGGTTCCAAACTGCTCCAGCACTGAAAGATTATCAATATTGATCTGGACTCCCATGGCTGCAACGGCTTCAATTTCCTGCATCGATACACCATTTGGAGTAAAGATGATTTGAGAAGGCTCATAGCCCGCCTCGAGACCCAGTTTAACTTCCTGAATGGATACCGTGTCAAGCGCAGCTCCAAGGGAGTTTAAATATTTTAGTACCGAAAGGTTTGAGTTGGCCTTTACGGCATAGTGAAATTTAACCTGTTTGACCTTTTTGAATGCTGACGTTAAACGTTTATACTGAGATGCGATTCTTTCGGCATCATACACATAAACAGGACTCCCAAAGTCCTGAGCAATTTTTAAAAGGTCTTGATTTGTCATTTTTTTTTAGGTTAAAATTAATTTTTTTATGAAGGCACAAAAGTATTTAACCTAAACAACTTTTTAGTTAAAAAATATCATAAATCTTGTCTTTTAAAATTAAAAAAGATTGCCACACTGCAATGCTTTTGTTACTTTTGCACCTTAATTATTAAAGCGAAAACCCTCCACTATGAATCTACACGAGTATCAAGGAAAAGAGATATTGAATAGTTTTGGCGTTGAAATTCAGCGCGGTTATGTGGCTCAAACCCCACAAGAAGCAGTAGAAATAGCAAAGAAATTAACTGATGAAACCGGAACAAGCTGGTATGTCATCAAAGCACAGGTTCACGCAGGTGGCCGTGGTAAAGGAGGTGGAGTCAAGCTTGCCAAAGGAATAGAACATGTAGAAGATGTTGCCAGTCAAATCATAGGGATGGACCTGGTAACACCCCAAACGTCTGCAGAGGGAAAACGCGTGCATCAGGTGCTGGTTGCTGAGGATGTTTACTATCCCGGAGAAAGTGAAACCAGTGAAATTTACATGAGCGTTTTACTTAACCGTGCCACCGGAAAGAATATGATTATGTATTCAACAGAAGGAGGTATGGATATCGAGACCGTAGCCGAAAATACCCCCCATTTGATCTTTACCGAAGAAGTGGATCCCGGTGTAGGACTTATGCCGTTTCAGGCGCGACGTGTTGCTTTCAATCTGGGGCTTGAAGGGAAAGCCTTTAAAGAGATGACAAAGTTTGTCACAGCTCTTTACACGGCATATGATAAATCTGATTCTTCCCTTTTTGAAATCAATCCGGTTTTAAAAACAAGTGATAATAAAATTATTGCAGTAGATGCAAAAGTAACTATAGACGACAATGCGCTTTTCCGTCATAAGGACTATCAGGAGATGCGTGATATTCGTGAAGAAAATGCAACTGAAGTTGAAGCCCGCTCCAAAGGTTTGAGCTATGTGGACCTTGACGGAAATGTGGGTTGTATGGTAAACGGTGCAGGACTGGCAATGGCCACAATGGACCTGATTAAACAAGCGGGCGGAGAGCCTGCAAATTTCCTTGACGTGGGAGGGACCGCTGATGCAGAACGTGTGGAGGCTGCATTTAAACTCATACTGAAAGATCCAAAAGTAAAAGCTATTTTGGTAAACATATTTGGAGGAATTGTGCGCTGTGACCGTGTGGCGCAGGGTATTGTTGATGCCTATAAAAACATCGGGACGATTAATGTCCCCATTATTGTTCGTTTGCAAGGAACTAATGCTGACATTGCCAAAAAATTAATCGATGACAGCGGACTCAATGTACATTCTGTCATACAGTTTCAGGAAGCGGCAGATAAAGTGCAAGAGGTGCTTTCCTAAGAGAATACACATACTACAAAGATTTAAAATCCCAAGAAACATTTCTTGGGATTTTTTTATGATTTAAATTGTCAAAATGGCATCTTATTTGCTCAATATTAAGTCATTATGTCTTGTTTTTGGTTTGGAACTCTTTTTGTATATACAGTACTGAAAAGAAATAAGTTTAACCAAAAAAATAAAAGTTATGAGTTTAATTAAGAGAAATCAAGACGCATGGCTGCCTTCAATTTTTGAAGATTTATTTAATGACAGCCGTTTGGCAGATGTATCAAATTTCGGCAGCACATTACCTGCCGTTAACATCAAAGAAACCGCAGACGATTTTAAAGTTGAAGTGGCTGTTCCCGGAAAGAAAAAAGATGATTTCAACATTGAGTTGGATCAAAATGTACTGACAATTTCTTCTGAAACTAAAAATGAAAACGAAGAAAAGTCTGAAGACGGGAAATTTACCCGCAAAGAATTTAACTACACTTCATTCAAAAGAGCATTTACCTTGCCCGATAGTGTAGAACAGGATAAGATTAAGGCTGTTTACAAAGAGGGTGTTTTAAGCATCACGGTCCCCAAAAGGGAGGAAAGTAAACAAAAGCCAAAGAGAATGATTGCAGTTTCATAATTTGTCCGCCTCTGGCGGATAGATAATAATTTGGTTGGTTAGTTAGTTGGCTGTTCCCTTCGCAATCGGGGAGCAGCTTTTTTTTGTTTACCTTTTATTGTTTCTCCTTCTCAATGGAGGTTTTTCCTGTGTTGACGCTGCAACTTTCACAGAATTTTTTACCATCAGGTTAATTTCAGCCAATTCTTGTTTTGTAAGGCTTCGCCATTTGCCTTCCGGGATGCCGTCAAGTGTAACGTTCATAATGCGCACGCGCAGCAACCGAACAACCTCATATCCAAAAAACTCACACATACGCCTAATTTGCCTGTTCAATCCCTGAATCAGGATAATTTTAAACACAAACCGGCTAAGCCGTTCTACTTTGCATTTTTTTGTTACCGTGTCCAATATGGGAACACCGTTGCCCATGCGCTTTACAAAATCATCGGTCACGGGGCGGTCAACGGTTACAATATATTCTTTTTCATGCTGGTTGCCGGCACGCAGGATTTTATTTACAATATCGCCGTCATTGGTCAAAAAAATCAAGCCTTCTGAGGGTTTGTCCAACCTTCCGACAGGGAAAATACGCTCTTTGTGGTTGATAAAATCAATAATGTTGCCTTCTACGCGCCTGTCTGTAGTACAGGTGATGCCCACGGGTTTGTGAAAGGCTATAAATACATCGGTATCTGAAGCGGTTATTTCTTTTCCGTCAATAGTGATAGTGTCTTCAGGAAAAACACGGTCTCCCAAAGTGCTTTGAACTCCGTTCACGGCTACCCTGCCTTCTTCAATGAGTGTGTCGGCCTGCCTTCGGGAGCAGTAACCGCTGTCACTGATGGCTTTGTTGAGACGTGTGCTGTTTTCAGGATGGGACACTATTTTGCTTCTTTGGTTAAAGTTGTAAAAATACTGTAATCTTAACAGATAAGAAAAATAATGAGGATGTGTTTGACTAAAAAAAAGTGACAGCGTTATTTGCTGTCACTTTTTCTCTTTAAGCTTTTAATGTTTAAATACCGCAGGCCTCACTTCCACAAGGTGTCTTGGCAACTTGCACTTCATTCTCTTCAATTTTGGCATCTTTTCCGTCATTTCCGGTCCATTGGTTCATAATTTCCGGTGCCGGTCTTGCATTGATACCTTCACCATATACTGTTGCGCTACCGTGGGTATAAAATGCTTCCCAGTCAACGCCCTGCGGGTCTGTGATCCAGGATTTTTGGCTTTTTGAATAGCAGCACGTGCATTCTCCTTCTTCCCTTACGGTTCCTTTTGCGTTTTGCATATTTTCATAGACCTGTTGCAGTTCAGTTTCGGTTTCTACCTGTAGTCCCAGATGCTCGATACCGTTTTCTGCATGTCCTGTGGAAATGGCGTAGTTAATGCGCGGGTCTTCCAACATCCATTTTGCATAATCGGGTTTTACAATAGCGGGTTCGGTATTGAACAGTGCATTGTAAAATGCAATACTTTCTTCGAGGTTCTTCACTCTTACGTGAACGTGAAATCGTTTCATTTTGTGTGTTTTTTAAGGGTTACACAAACATGACGAAGCGGATGCAAAAAAGACGCAAAATTTATTCAGAAAATTCTTTTTTTAGTTTTTGCAGGGGTATACAAGAGTTTTTAATATCAAAAGAAATGATGTTTCCGGTGGCGTCTGTCTCAAAGTGGCAACAAGTTATAAATTCTGCTTTAAGGAGTTGTCTGCCGCGTTGGATTCTCGATTTTGTGGCCGTGAGTGATAAATTGAGTTTTTTGGCAATATCACTTTGTTTCACATTGTCTATATCTGAAAGCTTCAGGGGGAGGGCATATTTTTCAGGTAAGAAAGCAAGCATGGGCTTGATATAATCAACAGCTTCTTTAAATGCAAGATTTTCATCTTCTTCAGTTGCATCGACAAATTCTTCTTTTACAGTGATTTTTGATTGCTTCCTGTAATAGTCGATGATGGTATTTTGGGCAATTTGAAAAAGCCAGCTGCGCAGGTTCTTTACACCTGATTTTGAAATGCAAAAATTATATACTTTAATGAGCACTTCCTGAAGGATTTCGTCAGTGAGCGATTCATCTTTGACTCTTTTGAAAATATAATTCTTCAGTTCGTTTTTATGCTCCTGCCAAAGGGCGGGAACATCGCAATTGGGTTTTAAGCCGGCATCATGATTCATTGAAAATTGTGTGTTAAGAATGATTTCCCGCTATTGTTTAGGGTCATATCTAAAGTACACTTTTTTAATAATATTGCAGAAATAAGTTCGGGAAATTCTTATAGTTGTATTAAATAGGAAAAGCTCACACTTGAAATATGTTACTTTTGCAGTTAATATTTTAAGTTTATGAAATTTTTAAAGAAGAACCTGTCAAATATATTGTTTGCTGTTTTTATTTTACTCTTGCTGATCCCGCAAACACGCATGCCCATTCAGGTGTTTTTGCAACGTCTTATTGCATTTAGTCCTTCAACAATTAGTGAAGACAAACGTGAAGCGGTTGCAACATATGATTGGCAACTAAATAGTATAGATGATGGGCAAATAAATTTCAGCACATCAGAAGGAGAGGTTATACTTGTTAATCTCTGGGCAACCTGGTGTGCACCTTGTGTTGCAGAAATGCCTTCTTTGCAAAAGCTCTACAATGATTATGGTGATAAAATGGCTTTTTATTTCATTTCAAATGAGATAGAAAACAAACTCAATGCCTTTTTGAAAGACAATCAGTATAATCTACCTGTGTTCCAACCTTTGGAGCCGGCACCTGAGGCACTAAACTCAAATGCGTTGCCCACGACTTATATTATTGATAAGAGTGGCAATATAGTTATAAAGAAAACCGGGGTAGCCGACTGGAACAGTAAGAAAACACGCGATATTTTAGATGATTTAATTGGGGAATAGTCTATTCTTACCTATAAAATCAAGCAGGTATCAGAAGTGTTTGAATACTTTACATTACTTCTTTTAATTTCTTTAGTTTTTCTTTCCAGAGATCGAGTTCGTCCTTGTGGCGTTGAATGTTTTTGTGTACTTCCTGAACCATCGGGTTGCTGTCATCTACATGTTGAAAGAAGCCTAAATTGTTTTCAAGCTGGTTGATTTCCTGCTTTACTTCTTCAATTTTTTTGGAAATAAAGAAGCGTTCATTTTGGATTTTTCTTTCATCATCGTGTGAGGTAATGTTGTTGAGTTTATTGTCATATTTAATAAGTTCAACCTCTTTTTTACTCATATCGAGTTTTTTGAAAAGCGCGTCGATGATTTTGTTGAATTTGCTATCAATATTCTTTTTATTGAAAGGAACCCTCCCTATAGCTTTCCATTCTGCTATTTTGTCTTTAATAGTTTTTAAATCTTCTTTGGTTTTTCCGGAAAGTTCAAAGGCTTTAAGTTCCTCAATCATTGCATTCTTTTTGTCCAATGCTTTTTGTTCTTCCTCACTGGCCTGATTGCGTTCTGCGTGAAGCCTGTCAAAGTAATGGTTGCAGGCAGCTTTGAATTGTTTCCAGATTTTATCGCTGTCGCGTCTGGGAACATGGCCAATGGTTTTCCATTCATTTTGGATTTTTTTCATAAGTGGGGTAACCACATCAAAGTCCTCACTGTCTTTGTTTTCTTCGGCAATTTTAATGAGTTCTTGTTTTTTGGCCAGATTGGCAAACTGCTCTTTCTTTTGGTTTTTATAAAACTGGTTTTTCTTCCTGTTAAAAGTGCGAACGGCATTTTTAAAAGCAGACCAGCTTTCGTCATTATTTTTTATCGGGACTTTTCCGATACTGAAAAAGGTCTCTCTAAGCTTTTCAAGCTTTTTGATGGCGTTTTGCCAGGCTTGATGACTGTCTTTTGTATTTTCGGTCAAGGCGTTGATTTGCTCGACAATTTCATTTTTTTTGTCCAGATTTTTTTCAAAATCCTTTTCCATTTCCTTTTGAAATGCTGCGCGCTTGTCGTGAATGACTTTTGTGGCGGCACTAAAGCGATCCCAGACGTCGTCACGGTATTCTTTTGCCACCGGACCTGTATCTTCCTTCCACATTTTGTGAAGCATCTGCAACTCTCTGAAGGCTTTGTTAATGTTTTCTTCCGCGGCAAGTTCTTCTGCCCTGTTGATTATTTTTAATTTTTGCTCAAGGTTGTGTTTAAAGTCCATATCCCTGAACTCACGGTTGAGGTGCAGAAAATCATAAAAATTTTCAACGTGGTGATGGTAATTGTTCCAGACAGTATTGTAGCCATCGCGCGGTATGGGTCCTGCTTCTTTCCAGCGGTCCTGTATGTCTTTAAAATGCTTGTATGTCGTGTTGATGTTTTCCTCCACATCAATCAATCCCTTTAATTCTTCTATTAGAGCAAGGCGCTTTTCAAGGTTTGACTGCAGGTCTTTTTTTAATTTCTTGTAATAATTGTTGCGTTTTTCCCTGTATTCAAAATGTAGCGAATTAAATTCATTTTTAAGAGGAGTAGCATAGTGAAAGTCTATAATGTTTCCGCCTTGAGCGAGAAATTCTTCTTTCTTTTCACTTAATTCTTCATCAAACTGGTTGTTGAATTCATTTCTGATTTCATCAACCTCTTTTTTTATTTCCTGAATTTTTCCGGTATTCAACAAATCTTTTAAAGCAGCGATGAGTTGCTGCTGATTCATTGAGTGATAGTCTTTTGAATTTACTTTTTCTTCGTCATCTTCTTTATCGTCACTGTCGTCAGATGAACTTACTTCCTCTTCATCAGCATCGTCCTCTTGTTGTTCTGAAGTTTCAGAAGATTCTTCAGAAGGCTTTGAAGCTTTTTTTTCTTTTTCTGCTTGAGGTTGTTGCTCTTCTTTTTCCTCTTTTTTTTCCTCAGGCTGAGAAGCTTTTTCAGGAGTAGGTTCTTGTTCATGAAGGTTTACTTCCGGGTCCTCCTCATCGGTCTTTTTGTTTTCTTCTTCGGGAGTAATTTCTTTTTCCTGAGTGTTTGCTTCCGGAGTATCTTTGGCTTCCTTTTCTTCTTTTGGTTGTGGAGCCTTTTCAGGAGTTATTTCCTTTTCCTGAGCCGTTTCTTCAATTTGCTCATGGTTTTGCTTGTTTACTTCTTCTTTTTCCGAATTTTTTTCCTGGTCTGACATTTCTTTCAATGTTAAGGTTCATATATGGTTAAGGATGGAAAGATAGTAACTAAGTATGGATTTGCAAAGTTTAGTGAGTTTTTTGATACATCTATGTTTAGGAGTTCCAGATTTTCCAGGATTTTTTAGCTTGATATTGCAGCATAGCTAGGCCATTAACAATGCGTGCCCCCTGGTCTTTTCCTTTTTTTAGAAAAAGTGTCAGCTTGGGGTTGTATATCAGATCAAAGAGCAAATGCTCAGAGCCGATGCCTTTATAATCTAATTTTGGAAAGACATTTATATTGGGGCTTGTGCCCAGGGGGGAACAGTTTATAATTAGTTTGTATTGACTAACGGTTTCTTCGTCTAAATCATCATATGTCAAATGGTTTTCTTTTTTTTCTCTGGTGACATATTTATACTCAAAATTTAAGCTGGTCAATACATAAGCAATAGCTTTTGAGGCGCCCCCGGTGCCTAAAATTAATGCTTTTTTATTTGCTATGGGTAAGTGTTCTCCCAGAGATTTGGCAAAACCATAATGATCTGTATTATGGCCAATTAAATTACCATTTTTTGAAATCTTTATTGTGTTGACAGCGCCAATTAGCTTGGCCTCCTTATTGATTTTATAGAGGTAAGGAAGTATTTTTTCTTTATAGGGAATGGTGACATTCATGCCTTTTAAATCAGGATTATCTTTTAAAACCCTCTCAATCTCATCTATTGATTGAACGTCAAAATTTAAATAAGTATGTTTTAAATTTTTTGAAGCAAAATAATCCTCAAAGTAAGGTTTTGAGAAGGAATAGGAAATGTCTTTCCCCAATAAACCAAATGTCGCCATAGTTGATAGTAAAAATGAGCAATTAAATTAAGTTTGTTTGGGGATGTATATAATATTCAAAATTACGAAGTTAAGTCAACAATTACCAAAATAATATTGAAAAAAAGAAAAAATGGTTGTTAAGGATAGGGTTTTAGTAAGTCCCGATTTAAAAAAGTTGTTATTTTGATTTTGAGGTATCTTTATTCCTGTCACCATACCACCCAAGACCCAGTACTATCAAGGCACCCAAAATAATAAAGAGAATAGCTAAGAGCACTTCAAAATCAATATGGTCAGGAATATACCTGTTATAATTACTGATTATTTTATTCCCGTCCATATCAATAGCAATGTTTCCCAGAGCATCAATCGCATAAATTTTTTCTTTCCAGGGCCATACTACACCTAGAGATCCTGCAATAAAACCTATAATCCCGGCATATGTAGCATTTTTATAACGTTTTAATAAATAACCCAGAAGATGGGATAAAGATACCAAACCTGCCAGTGAACCTAATGAAAAGGAAGCTAAAACCTTTAAAAGCCTTACCCGGTTTGCATTATCCAAAAAGCTGAAATCCAACAAAATCAATTCGGCCATGGTATCGTAAAGGGCGTTTACCGAATCAACCAATAACAGTACATAGTTTCCAAAAAGAATTAAAATAAAGGAACCGGAGAGACCCGGAAGCGTCATCCCTGAAACACCCACAATACCACAAAAGAATACAAAAAGTAAATTGTCATTTTCAGTTGCAGGTTCTAAAAAGCTGATACTTATCCCTGTGATAATGCCGCAGATGAGAATGATGATATTTCGTCGGGACCAATCATCAAAATCCCTTGCTATATAGTAGATGGAACCGATGATCATTCCAAAAAAGGCGCTCCAGACAAAAAGCTCATAGTGCAGTATCAGAAAATCCAGTAATTGAGAAACACTAAAATAGCTGATGAGCATTCCAAAAATGAGCAAACCCAAAAACTGTCCGTTAATATAATTGTAGAAACTGCGAAAACGGCCATTGATTAAAAGCTTGAAAGCTTTCCTGTTTACCTTTTGTAAAGAGTAAATAAACTCTTCATAAAAGCCGGCAACAAAAGCAACGACACCACCTGAAACACCGGGAACTTTGTTTGCAGCACCCATAGCCAGTCCTTTTAGGACCAGCCATACTTTATCAGAAAATGTGCGGGGCTCAGTCATTTTTTTTAACTTTTTTCACTGCGATGAACTCTAAGAGGAATATAGTTATAAATCCAATAATCGCGCAAATAGTAGCAGATAGGAGTTGTGGGTCGCCCGCATATTTAAAGGGAGAGATACTCTCTTCCATAAATGCTACTTGCTCGCCTTTGCTGTTCAGCCTCCAACTCAATACATCTTTCCACGGCCATATTTTATTTAAAGCCCCAATCATAAAACCGGTTAAAATCGCCAATGTTATATTTTTATAATTTTTAAACAACCAGTTTAAAACACCTGAAAATAATTTAATTCCAACGACAGCACCTATGATAAAAAGCATAATCCTAACCATAGATGTCCAGAGTAACTCCCAGTTTCCGGAAAATAAAGCAATACTTAGGTCATTAAGTGTATTTAAAATCACCTCATATGAACCCAAAAGGAGCAATATAAAGGAACCTGATATGCCCGGTAAAATCATGGCAATTATTGCGATAAAACCGGAAAACACAATATACCAATTATTTTCAGGTGAAGCCATGGGTTCAGCAAGTGTAATAAAATAAGAGCCCAGAGCGGCAATTAAGAGTGCTAAAATGATTGCGGGTTTCCAGGGCTTAACTTCTTTACCAACATAAATAATACTGGCGAGAATAAGCCCAAAAAAGAAAGACCACACTAAAATGGGATGATTGTCCAATAGCCATCCAATGAGTTTGGCAAGTGAAATAATACTTATGAAAATACCGCTAAAAAGAACAGTTAAAAAAGTAAGGTTATATGCAATCCACGCTTTTTTAAAGCCGTTTTCTTTCCAGGTTTTAAAAAATGAGAAATTTAAGTTGTGAATGGTATTTACTAGTTCTTCGTAAATACCTGAAATAAAGGCAATTGTACCTCCGGAAACTCCGGGAACAACATCTGCAGCACCCATGGCGATACCTTTCAAAAATAAAAAAAGATGTTGTAGACGATTTTTTTGTTCCATGGTTTTGGGCTTAAGTAGCCCAAAAATAGAAATTTATTGAGACGTTTTCTTGTATTTGCCAATTATATTTTGGACAATTTCCAACTCGTAAACCGATGGGAATAGAACTTCAAGAATCAAACTGTATTCAACATCAATTTTAAGGGCGTTTTCCAGGTGATAACTACCTTTAATATTTTCATTTAAAAAGAAATACAATCCACAAAGGCGATATTCCAACTCTGCATTTTCAGGGTAAAATTCTGATGCCTGGTGTAAGTTGTTCAGAGCTCCTTCAAATTCACCTATCTGCACTAAAATATCTGTGCGGGTCAGCCAGGTTTGCAATTCATAATTCCCCAGTTCAATGGCTTTTCTGTATCCTACTTCAGCTTCTTCAAACAAGCTTAAATGAAAATTTATTTTTCCGTATCGCTTCCAGTAATGAACATTTTCACTGTCAATATTGATGGCTTTATCAATATAGTAAAGCGCTTTTTGATAGTTTTTCTTTTTGATGTAAAAGTCTGTAATCGCAATCCAACCTTTATCGAGAAGTGCGTCATCATCCACACATTTTTGATAAAACTTTAATGCCAGTTCTTCATTTCCCAACCTTTCATGACATTTACCAATGCGCAAATGAGCAAAAGAGGTAGGGTCTTCAAGATTGAGTGTAATGGTGTAATTCTCAATGGCTTCATTATATCGTTTCAGTCTTTCTAAAACTTTTCCTTTTTCAAGATAAGCACCCACAAAGGTATCATCAGAAATGATGGCAAAATCATAAGCCGCCAAGGCTTTTTTATAGTTTTTCAAAATATAATACTGCTTGCCTACCTGATGCCAGGCGACTTCACAATAGGGATTCTTATTAAGGTATATATTTAGAAAATCAATAGCCTCTTCATTTTGTTCCAAAAATTCAAAACAATAAATGACGTTGTAAAGAGAGGAATAATCATCTTCATCAATTTCAACACATTTCATAAAGTGGTATTTGGCATTTTCATAATCTTCCAGGAAGAGGTATTCCATACCGATGAGATTTAGAACATCTGCTTCGTCTTCAGTAATTTCGAGTGCCTTTTCAAGTAAATGTATGGCTTTTAAATGATCGTCTTTACGGGAATATATATTGGCGCGCTGTATGTAGATTTCTTCGTTAGAGCTCTCAATGCTTTGCAATTCATCAAGAAGGGACTCTGCAATTTCAAGCTTATCCTCAAAAATATACATTTCTACCTGAAACAACTTCAAGTTGGTTGAAGTGGGGTGCTGCTCCAAACCTAACTTGGTTGCTTTTTTTGCCAAAGCAATTTTCCCGTTTTCCATATAGTGGTTAATAATATCCTCAAATTCTTCTGAGTCAAAAAAGAGCACATTATTGGTTTTTAACATGGATTCAAAACGGGAAAGGGAGAAATTTTTGTCTTCGTTATGGCTTAAATGCATAGACGTGGATTTATGGGATTTCTTCTTATTTTAAATTTACTAATGTAAACTACTACTCAAAGTTTATACCCATTTTGTTGTTAACAAATTAATGAACAGTAAAATTTAATTAAATATCTTATTATCAATTAATTAGATGTCGTTTTCAATACTGACACTTTCTAAAACTTCTAAAATTATATGACAACCTTGCTCAATTTCATCAAATGAAATCGTTAGGGGAGGGGTAATTCGCACAGCTTTTCCTTCAAAAAGTAACCAAAACAAGATTAACCCTTTTTCTTTACACTCTAAAATAACCTTATTTGCAGTTTCTGAATCCTTTAAAATTAAAGCAAGCATTAAGCCCTTTCCTCTAATTTCTTCAATCAAAGGATGCCGGAGCAAATTCCTGAAATGCTGCTCTTTTGCAAGCGTGTCATCAATAAGTGAAGTTGTTGTGAGTTCCTGCAAAGTTGCCAAAGCCGCCGCCGCAATAAGCGGGTGGCCGCCAAAAGTGGTGATATGTCCCAGTTTGGGATGGTCCTGGAGCAATTTCATATGCTCATAAGAAGAAACAAAAGCCCCGATGGGCAAGCCGCCGCCCATGCCTTTTCCGATAACCAAAATGTCAGGTACACAATCAAAGTGTTCAAAACCAAAAAGCCTGCCTGTACGGCCAAAACCGGGCTGTATTTCATCCAGTATCAGCAATGCACCGGTTTCATCACAACGTTTTCTAACCTTTTTCAAATACCCGTTTTCTGGCATTAAAAACCCTGCACCTCCCTGTATGGTTTCTAAAACAACACCTGCAGTTTTAGAGGTTATTTTTTCCAAGTCGCTTTCATCGTTAAAAGTGATGAATTTGACATCGGGCATAAGGGGCCTGAAAACACTTTTTCTGTCTTCAAATCCCATAATGCTGAGTGAGCCTATGGTGTTTCCATGGTAAGCATTGTGGGCACTTATAATCTGTGATCTTCCGGTAACGCGTTTGGCTAATTTGATAGCGCCTTCGATTCCTTCGGTGCCGCTGTTTGTGAGATAGGTTGTTGACAGGTTTTTAGGCAACTGCCGGGCAAGCAGTTTTGTCAGGTCAACTGCCGGTTTTTGAATGTATTCACCATAAACCATCACGTGAAGGTAAGCATCTGCTTGTTCCTTGATGGCGTTGACCACTTTTGGGTGACAGTGTCCCAGAGTGCAGGCAGAAACCCCGGCAACAAAATCAAGATGTGCCTTCCCCGAACTGTCATAAACATAAGAACCCCGGGCATGGGAAATTTCCAAAGCCAACGGATGTGGCGTTGTTTGCGCCTGATGTAAAAAAAAGTCGTCTTTAATGGACACGTTTGGGATTATTTTTGGTCTGTATTTTCTTTTAGTGTTTTTCCGTCATCACCATCATCACTCTCATCATTTTCATCACCTTCAGGTTCTTCTTCACTTTCACCCTCTTTAATACCCAGAGGTTTAAATGCATCCGGATCATTTTGCAGATCTTTTGGAATGAGGCGCGATGCTTCAGGTATTTCGAGGTCTTCTTCGGGGATATCATCAAAGAAGTCTTCTTCAAGCTTTGGAAGCGGTATACCGGTAATTTTGGGTAAAACCGGAATGGGTTTTCCCTTGAATAAATCTTCTTTCGTGAGCAAACGTTCTTCTCCACGCCAATTAAACCCCCTTAGAATACGAGCATTTTCAGGGAATTGTGATTCAGGATGAAGCTTTCCGTCTGCTTTGTTAATAAACCTGATGGTCTGGATTTCCTGTTCAGCGAGTGTGATTTGAATGGAACTTGAACGGGAATGGTTAATGCCTATTAGTTCCTGCTCATCGTTTCGGGTATAGAAAATCACCTCGGTGTTTCTGTTGATGTTTATGGTATCTAGTTCGTTATCGGTAAACAATCCTATAAGGGTTTCCCCTTTTACCTGATTAAAGCCCAGACTGTCTTTTTGAATCAGAAAGGCATTTTTAAAAACTTTGAGGGTGTCGAGTTTTTCTGTTTCGGTGTTTGAAAGTAAATGAATGGTATCTCCCGTCATTTGGTTTTCACCACTCCACATCACCGGATCTCGGAGCATTTTGGTAATGCCTGTTTTTTCATCACTGTAAATGGAATCACATTTGCCACTCATATCGCTTTTAAATATCCGGGCTTGATAAAACCCTTTCAAGATGCGGTGTTCCGGCTTTCCGGTAATGCGTAAAGTATCTGCGTGAACATAGGTGGAGTCATTATCTCTTACCGTAATGGCGACGGCTCTTTTCGTTATAAAAACAGAGTCTTTTTCCCTGAAAACTTCAGCATAATGGCCTCTTACCAAACTGTTGTTGAGAGTATCGAGTATCTTAATGTTGTTTGTGGCTGACGCGAAGTTTTTATTCCGGTCAAAATAGAGACTATCCCCAAAAACGGTACGGTTATCATAGTCTATCCTGGCATTGCGCATAAAATAGCCTTTGTCGCTTCGGGTGTCATAAAAGCCGCGCTCACTGTAGACCACACTGGTTTCCCCCGTTATGGTTGAAGGGCCGTAAAGATATGCGTGACCGCTTTCAGTATAAAAGTCCAGTTGGTTGGTATTGATAACATAGTCCGGGTGGGTGAGAACGACATTGGAAAGGAACTGGTATTTTTTGGTTTCAGCAAAATAGCGACCTATTCGGCTGGTCAGTACACTTGCGGTGTCTACAACTTTTCCACCGCTTCTGTAAAAGCCCTGTTGTTTTATACGGTCAAAATACAGGGTGTCTGTGGTAAGGGTGGTATTGGGTTCTTTAAGGATCACATCACCACTGGCAAAAGCAAACTGTGTATTGCCGTTGTATTCTGCATATTTACTGTTGAGCGTCATGGTGTCTCCCTGGGTGATTCTCACATTGCCAAAAGCCTTTACAAAATTGTCCTTCATATAGACAAAAGCCTGGTCACACCACATTTCCACACCTTCATGCACGATATAAACTTGTTCATTTCTATTTTTAGTGTATATGACGGCATCGGGAAAGTCAGGTCTTTTTTCCAAAAGGCCGGATTGAATGTTAACCTTTTGGGGTTCCTGTGCAAAAAATAGCATGGGGAAAGCACACATCAAGGCTGTGAAGATTATTTTTATTTTGTCTTGTTGTTGCATGTACAGTTTTCTATCCCACTCCTAATAACAACAAACCGCAGAAAATATTATCTGTGGATTGTTTGTGTCCTGTCAGGTCCAACCGAGACAAGCTTGATGGGCACCTCAAGTTCTTTCTCAAGAAAGTCAATATAGTCATTGAGTTCTTTTGGAAACTTATCAGTTTCTTTTATTTTGGTAAGGTCTTCCTTCCAGCCGTTCATTTCGATATAAACAGGCTTTACATTTTCAGGCTCGATATTAAAAGGCAGGTGGCTGATTTTTTCACCTCTGTATTCATATGCAGTACACACCTTCAGTTTTTTGAATCCGCTTAAAACATCACCTTTCATCATCATTAGTTGGGTGACGCCATTGACGGCAACGGCATATTTTAAAGCCACAAGATCAAGCCATCCACAGCGTCTGGGACGACCGGTAACAGCACCAAATTCATTTCCCACTTTGGCCATTTTTTCGCCCACTTCGTCAAAAAGCTCAGTAGGGAAGGGACCACTGCCCACGCGAGTTGTATAGGCTTTGAATATCCCAAAAACTTCTTTCACCTTATTGGGTGCAATACCCAGACCGGTGCAGGCACCTGCAGCAGTGGTGTTGGAAGAAGTTACAAAAGGATATGTCCCAAAGTCAATATCGAGTAAGGAACCTTGAGCACCTTCTGCAAGGATGCTTTTTCCTTCGCGTTGCGCTTGATGCAGGTATTCTTCACTATCGATAAATGTAAGTGTTTTGAGTGTTTCAACGGCTGCGAAGAATTCGGTTTCCATTTCGTCGAGGTCAAACTGTACATCAACATCATAAAAATCAATTAAGCCCAAATGTTTTTCAGTAAGGGCACGGTAGTTTTTTTCCCAGTTGGGCATTTCCAGATCTCCTATACGCAAGCCGTTTCTACCGGTTTTGTCCATATATGTGGGACCAATACCTTTGAGTGTGGAGCCTATTTTTGCTTTGCCTTTGGATGCTTCAGAAGCCGCATCCAGCAAGCGGTGTGTGGGAAGGATTACATGGGCTTTACGCGAAATGAAAAGCTTGCTTTTATAGTCTATATTGAATTTATCAAGACCTTCCAGCTCTTTTACAAATACCACAGGGTCTATCACAACGCCATTACCAATAAGGTTGATGGTTTTATCGTGAAATATTCCGGAGGGGATGGTTCTTAAGACGTGTTTGATGCCGTCAAACTCAAGGGTGTGCCCGGCATTGGGTCCGCCTTGAAATCGCGCTACAATGTCATAATCACGGGTTAATACATCAACTATTTTTCCTTTTCCTTCGTCGCCCCATTGCAGACCAAGTAGTAAATCTACTGCCATTATCTAAGAATTGTTTTCGGTTGTTTTTTTGGTTCCGTAGAAGTAGAGTGAATGATGTGAGATATCAATATCAAACACTTCTTCTATTGTTTTTTTGATTGCCTGAATGCGAGGATCACAAAACTCTATGACTTCTCCTGTGTCTGTGAGAATCACGTGGTCGTGTTGTTTGTCAAAATAAGACTTTTCATAATGTGCCTGGTTCTTGCCAAACTGGTGTTTTCGTACCAAACCGCACTCCAAAAGAAGCTCAATCGTATTGTAAAGCGTTGCCCTGCTTACACGATATTTTTTATTTTTCATTTTGATATAAAGAGACTCGATATCAAAATGCTCTTTGCTATTATATATTTCCTGTAGGATTGCAAATCGTTCCGGTGTTTTCCGGTGTCCTTTTTCTTCTAAAAAGGTGGTAAACACATTTTTAACGATGGCCTGGTTGTTTGTTATATTCGTCTTTGTTTCAGTCATGTTCTTGCGTGCAAATTTAATGTTTTTTAAACTCTTGTCACCTTGTCAATACCATTAATTTTTTTGATTTTATCAATAATCTCAGTCAGGATGTTTTTGTTTTTAACAATCACGATAATTTTTCCATTAAAAATACCGTCATTGCTGTCAAAGCTAATACTTTTAATGTCAATATTCATATTGTTTGAAATTACCTTGGTAACAGAGTTTACCAAACCTAGCTTGTCAATACCCGTGATCCTGATTTCAGCTTTGAAATCCTGCTGGGAAGAATCTATCCATTTTGCCTGAATGATGCGGTATGTGTAATTGCTTTGCAATTGAACGGCATTGGGGCAATTGCTTTTATGGATTTTGATTCCGTCGCTAACAGTGATAAATCCAAAAACATCATCTCCCGGAATAGGATTGCAGCAATTTGCGAGGGTATAGTCGAGCTTTTCTTCTTCCTTTCCAAATACAAGCTGGTCATATTTAATGGTAATTTCATCTTTGTTTACTTCATCAGGGTTTGGTGACTTCCGCATCTTGTTTTTGAAGAAGCTCACAAAGGCATTGCTGCGGGATGAGGCAAAGTTTCGCAACTGCTGGTTGTCGATAATCCCTGTTCCCACGCGGTAAAATAAATCGAGGCTTGTCTTTACCTTAAAGAAAACAACAAGTTGATTAACTGTTTTTTCGTCAAGACTTATTTTTAGCGATTTTAGTTTGCGGGTTAAGATTTGCTTACCGTCTTCAGCGATGCGTTTTTTCTCATCTTTAAGCGATGATTTTATTTTTGATTTTGCCCGGGCAGTATTGGTATAATCAAGCCAGTTTGCATTGGGCTTGGCATTTTCTGATGTGATAATCTCCACCTGGTCACCGCTCTTCAATTCTGTACTTAAAGGAACTAATTTTCCATTGAGTTTTGCACCACGTGTTTTTAAGCCCACTTCTGTATGGATACTAAAAGCAAAGTCAAGTGCCGTGGCACTCTTCGGCAAAGAAATAAGGTCACCGTTTGGCGTGAAGACAAAAATTTCCTTTGCATAGAGGTTGAGTTTGAATTGTTCCACAAAATCAACGGCATTGGTTTCAGAATTTTCAAGGGCTTCCTGAAGGCGGTTCAACCATTCTTCCAGGTTCTGGTCCTCTTTATCATCTTTGTTTTTGTATTTGTAATGTGCTGCAAAACCTTTTTCTGCAATTTCATTCATGCGCTCACTGCGAATCTGCACTTCCACCCAGCGGCCTTTGGGGCCCATCACGGTGATGTGCAGGGCTTCATACCCTGTGGATTTGGGTGACGAAATCCAGTCTCTCAAGCGCGTGGGATTGGGCCTGAAATGATCTGTTACAATCGAATAAATTTTCCACGCCAGGAACTTTTCCTGATCGGGCTCACATTTATAAATAATACGCACCGCAAATTTATCATACACCTCTTCATAGGAAACATTTTGCTTGAGCATTTTGCGGCGAATGGAAAAAATGGATTTGGGTCTTCCTTTAATCTCATAATCCATGCTTTCTTTGTCGAGCGATGTTTTTATAATATCTGTAAAAGCCTTGATGTAATTATCCTGTTCTTCTTTACTTTCCTTGATTTTATTTAAAATATCATTGTAGACTTCAGGTTCGGTGTATTTTAAACCCAGGTCTTCCAGCTCCGTTTTGATATTGTAGAGGCCAATCCTGTGCGCCAGCGGGGCATAAATATAAAGCGTTTCAGAAGCAATCTTGACCTGTTTGTCCCGCTGCATGGATTCCATGGTTTGCATATTGTGCAAACGATCTGCGATTTTAATGATAATCACCCTGACGTCTTCGTTTAGCGTAAGCAGCATCTTCCTGAAGTTTTCCGCTTGAAGCGAAACATCCCGGTCCTGTTCTATTGCCGAAATCTTCGTGAGACCGTCAACAATGCGTGCGACAGTATCGCCAAAGAGTTGCTCGATATCATTTAGTGTATACGTAGTATCTTCAACAACATCGTGTAATAAGGCAGCGGCAATGGAGGTGGCATCCAGGCCAATTTCTGAAGCTACAATCTTTGCGACGGCAATGGGGTGGAAGATGTACGCTTCACCGGACTTGCGACGTTGTTCTTTATGGGCATCCACAGAAATATCAAAGGCCTTTCTGATCAGTTTTTTATCTTCTGCATTGAGCGTGCGATAACTGATTTTTAAAAGCTCTTTGTATTGCTTGGCAATCTGCTTGTTTTCTTTTTCTAAAACGTCTTGGGTCATAACTTAAAAGTACAATTAACTTTTAAAAGAAACAACAAATTCTATGCCTTTAAATTTCTAAAACGTTGTAATAATGTGGGGTGGGAGTAATGAGCAAAAACATAAAGCGGGTGCGGTGTTAAGTTGCTCAGGTTGTTTTTGGAAAGCTTTTTTAATGAGGTAATAAGCGGGTTTGCACTGTATGTCTCTTTCGCGAAAGCGTCTGCCTGATATTCAAATTTTCGTGAAATGTAATTCATAAAAAGCCCCGTCAAACCTGAAATGGGCGTAAAAAGAATAAAAAACACAATAAGCCCGATGTGAAATGCCGGCTCGGTCACACCCAGTGCTTCAGAAAACAGCGGATTTGCAACAAAGAATGATAGCAACCAAAAGGTAACCCCTGTCACCAAAATGCTTGAAATCAAATTAAAAATAATGTGATTTTTCTTGTAGTGACCCACTTCGTGAGCCAACACGGCAACGATTTCTTCTTCTTCCAAATCGTTAATAAGGGTGTCAAAAAGCGTGATGCGTTTTTCCCTGCCAAAGCCTGAGAAATAAGCATTGGCTTTTGTGCTGCGTTTTGAGCCGTCAATAACAAATATGTTTTGAAGGTTAAAGCCCACCTGGTTTGCATAGGCTTCTATTTTAGTACGCAAAGAACCTTCTTCAAGCGGAGTTTGTTTGTTAAAAAGCGGTACAATGAGTTTTGCATAAAACAAATTCATAAAAACCGTAAATACCGTAACCAGCCCCCAGGCATACAACCAGAAATGTTGCCCCACTTCTTCATAAAACCAAATGATCAACGCCAGCAGCCCGCCACCAATAAGGGCACTCAGGAACCATCCCTTAATTTTATCGAGAAAAAAGAGTTTTCGTGTACTCTTGTTGAATCCAAACTTCTCTTCAATCACAAAGGTGTGGTAATAAGAAAAGGGCGTTGTAAGGATATCGCTCGCCAGCATAATGATGCCGAAAAAAACCAGGGCGATAACGATGGGGTTATAAGAAATCTCACGTGCAAGTGTGTCAACATAGGCAAAACCGTCAAAAAAGAAAAACGCAAGCGTCAAAAGCAACATAAAGGATGAAGAGACTAGTGAAAACCTGTAGTTTACCTTTTTATATTCTTGTGATTTTTGGTATTCAGCGGGGTCATAAACATCACTGATTTCAGCCGGGATGGGGTCTCCAAAATGCCGAGCGTTTAAATAATCCAAAATTTTATCGACTATAAAACTGATGACAATGATGCCAATTAAAAGATAAAACAATGTTTGTGCTGTCATAGTCTAAAAATTCCAAAATTTTAAATTCTAAATTCCAAGTATTTATAATGTTTTAATTTCAGCACTTGGAATTTGGTTTTGAGGTTTATTTATTTCGTTGCCTTTTGGCCTCAAAGATAAGAATTGCAGCCGCAACAGAAACATTCATCGAGTCTATTTCGCCCTCCATGGGAATGATAATGTTGTGAGTAGTGTTTTTTATCCAGTCTTCACTCAACCCCGTTGATTCAGTGCCCACAACAATGGCGCTTGGCTTTTTAAAATCAACTTCGGTATACTGTTTTGAAGCCTGCAAAGCTGCACCATACATTGCGATGTTCTTTTCTTTTAAAAAGGAGATAATTTCTTCAGTACTGCCCGTCGCTACCTGATTGGTGAATAAACACCCCACACTGCTTCTTATTACATTGGGGTTGTATACATCTGTTTTGGGGTTTGCAATAATCACGGCATCGAGTTTGGCGGCATCTGCCGTGCGTAATAGAGCACCAATATTACCAGGCTTTTCAGGGGCCTCGGCAACAAGTATCAAGGGAGTTTCATTTGAAAACTTCAAACTGCTTACATCGTGTTGCTTTGCTTTGAATAGGGCAATCACCCCTTCAGTGCTTCCGCGATAAGCGATTTTTTCATACACCTCAAGGGGTACTTCAATGCGGTCAACGGGCTGACTGATCAGGTGCATCAGGACACTTTCTGAATAAATTTGATTACAGTAAATTAATGATATAATTTCATAGCCACCTTTGACGGCCAGCGATATTTCCCGCTCGCCTTCAACCACAAACATGCCTGTTTTTTTACGTTCCCGGGATTTATCCTGAAGCAGCAGCAGTTGTTTGATGAAGGGGTTTTGAATGCTGGTAATGTGTTTTTGCATACTTCAAAGATATTTTTTTTATCTCAATTTTTGGTTCCTTTAAGAATTCTTTAGAATTGTATTCTTGAAGTTTACTTGGCTTCATTAGTTTTAAAGCATGATATTAAATATCTTTATAGGCACATAAAACTCATAATATGAAGAACAGTTTTCTTTCAATTTTAATCGTGTTGCTTTGTATTTCCTGTGAAGAAAAGAAAACCGAAGAACCTCAACAGGCAACACCTCAAAAAGAGGATAATGATAGATTTCCCTCATCTTTAAGCAAGGTTTTTGAAGCCCATGGAGGCCTTGAAACCTGGAGGAAAATGAACAACCTCTGCTTTGAGTTGGAAAAGCCTGAGGGGGTAGAGGTGCACAGTGCCGATCTCAACTCCAGAAAAGCGAGGATTGAAGGTGAAAACTTTACCATTGGCTTTGATGGAAAAAATGTTTGGAAAGTTGACCCGGAAAACACCTTTAAAGGCAATGCCCGCTTCTATCACAACCTGATGTTTTATTTCTATGCCATGCCTTTTATCATATCAGATCCCGGGGCATTTTATACAGAAAGGAAAGATACTATACTGCAACGCAAAAACTATGGGGTGATCCATATTGGCTTTGGGAGAAATGTGGGTGACGCACCAGATGATGAGTACATCATTTACTATGATAAAGAAACCTATAAAATGGAATGGTTAGGCTACACTGTTACTTACTTTGAAGGTGATAAAAGCAAAGACTGGCATTATATCAAATATGATACTTGGCTTGAAGAGGGTGGCTTGCTGCTTCCTCAAACCATGGTGTGGTATGAGGCCGAAAACAACAAACCGCTAAAACCCACCCGCAGAGTGTCATTTTCCAAAGTAGTGGTTTCAGAATCTGTATTGCCCGATAGCCTCTTTAATGCACCTGATAACACTGAATTTGTTGATTAAAAAAACCTGCTTCTACACACGGTAAAAGCAGGCTCCTCTATCTATTAACCAAAATGTTATTTATCAGTTTCCAGCTTTTCTGAATACCTGTTGTATAGTGTGGTATGATGGCTTTGCAGCGAAAGCTCTCTTCCGTCAATGAAAGCGTGTGTGAGGGCGTTCCCTCTCACATCCAGGGCGTCACCTTCTGATATAAAGAGTGTTGCGCTTTTACCTACTTCCAAAGTGCCGTAATCTGCGTCAATGCCCAAGATTTTAGCAGCATTTGAGGTGATCAATTTCAAGGCGTCTTCCTTATCCATTCCCTGTCCCACGACTTGTCCGGCATAAAAAGGAAGGTTTCTTGTGTTCATACGCTCCATACTTCCGCTGGGGTCGATGGAAACCAGAAGCCCCGCATCGTGCAGGAGTTTGGGTGCTTTATACGGTTGGTCATAATCATCATCTTCAAAACTGGGTGTGCTTTGGGTTCTCCCTACAATCACGGCAACATTGTTTTGCTTCAGGAATTCAGTTATTTTGTATGCCTGATAACCGCCCACAAGAACCGTATGCTGAATACCCAATTCCTTTGCAAACGTAACAGCATCTATGATTTCCTTTTCGCTGTCAGCATTTACATAAAACTTTTTGCTTCCGTCAAACAATCCTTTAACCGATTCAAACGCAAGGTTTTTTTCTTTGGGTGTTGAACTGTTGTGGGTTTTGGCAGCCATAAAGAAGTCACGTGCTTTTTGAATGTCTTCATTGTAATCTTTGTTGGGTTGATAAGCTCTTGACTCTCCCAGCCACCAGCGGCCTCTTGTAAAACCACTTGGCCAGTTCATATGAATGGCGTCATCAACCTTTACAGCGGCGTCTTCCCAGTTCCAGGCGTCAAACTGAACTACAGACGAAGTGCCTGTAACCCTGCCACCGCGGGGTACTATCTGTCCCATAAGGACACCGTTAGGGCGCATACTTTCTACCAGTCTGCTTTCTGCATTGTATGCAATCAAGCTTCTTACGTTGGGTGTAAGGGAGCCTATTTCGTTCACGTCCATACTTGCCTTTACGGCATCAACCTCTCCAAGCCCAAGGGTGTTGTTAACTGTGATAAAACCGGGATACACATGTTTTCCCTGAGCGTTGATAACCTTTCCTTTGGTAGCAGCATTGGCTCCCAGGGCTGTTATCTTTCCGTTTTCAAACACGATGGTGGCGTTTTCAATCACGCTTCCGTTTCCTATGTGGGCGGTTACACCTGTGATGGAAATGGCCTCAGATTGTGCTTTTGCAGGGGTTTGTTGTGCTGCCATCGGGAGACTCGTCGTCAGTATAAGCAGCAGGGTGAATATTTTATATATGTTTTTCATTATTGAATGATTTTAAGTATTAAGCATTGATGTGATTAGTGATGTGCGTGAAACCCTTCTGCCAGATGATCGGTCTCACAATGGAAATCACGTTGGGGCTTTTGGCTGGGTGCCTGTGTTTTGCCGCCTCCGTTTTTCTCGTTAAGCATCATCGTGATTAAATCGTTGCGTTCTTTTTTAACGGCATTCCGCTTTTGCAAATCTTGCTCCAGGTCAAAGTAAACAGCGCCTTCAATCAAGGTCTTTTCGGGTTTTGCGTACATTGATAAGGGGTGGTCGTTCCATAACACTACATCAGCGTCTTTTCCTTCCTTGATACTGCCCACACGGTCATCAATATGCAGCATCTTTGCCGGATTGATAGTCACCATCTTCCAGGCTTCATATTCGGGCACACCGCCATACTTAACTGTTTTAGCGGCTTCCTGATTCAATCTCCTGATCATCTCACCATCATCACTGTTAATGCTCACATTAAGGCCTGCATTGTACATTATGGCCGCATTATAAGGGATGGCATCATTCACTTCATACTTATACCCCCACCAGTCACTAAAGGTAGAAGCACCCACAACACCGTGTTTCTCCATCGTCTCTGCTACTTTATAGCCTTCAAGAATGTGTGTGAAGGTGTTGACATTGAAATCAAACTTTTCAGCGACTTTCATAAGCATGTTGATTTCGCTTTGCACATAAGAGTGACAGCTTATGTAGCGGTCACCGTTGAGGATTTCAACAAGGGTTTCCATTTCTTCGTCATAGCGAAAGGCTTCCCCGCTTTTCTTCTTCGCCTCATATTCCTTAGCACGGTTGAAGTAATCCATATAGACCTGCTCAACACCCATTCGGGTTTGTGGAAAACGACTGTTTGAGCCCCAGTTGGATTGTTTCACGTTTTCACCCAGTGCAAACTTGATAAACTTGGGTGAGTTCTCATAAATCATATCCTCAGCATCTTCTCCCCACTTGAATTTTACAATCGCAGAGCGACCGCCAATGGGGTTTGCCGAGCCGTGCAGCAACTGGGCTGAGGTCACACCCCCGGCCAATGCCCTGTACACGCCTATATCATCAGGGTCAACCACATCTTCCATCGTTACTTCTGCAGAGGAGTTGTGACCACCCTCGTTCACTGACGATAGCGCCAGGTGAGAATGTTCATCGATAATCCCTGCCGTGAGGTGCTTGCCGGTGGCATCTACCACCTGGGCACCTCCTGCTGAAAGGTTTTTTCCTATTCTTGAAATCTTGCCATTTTTAATAAGCACATCGGTTTCTTCAAGGATACCGGCTTCTTCACCTGTCCATACGGTGGCATTTTTAAACAGCATGTCCTTCGCTTTGGGAAGGCTTGCGTTTCCATACGCGATGTTTGGGTATGTGACCGGCATGACCTGTGGTGTGCTTTTTTCTTCAGCTTTCTTTTCTTCAGCTGCTTCATCGGCAGGGCCGGTTTTTTTGGCTCTGAAGCTGGTCTCATTACCGTTTGGCAATACCAGTCTTCCGGAAAGGTCATCTGAAGTATTGCTTATAATACCTGTCATTCGGTAAGACTCATCGTCTTTGGTGAAAGAAAGTTCCATCCAGTTTTTGGTATAGCTTAAGTTGCTTTTATGCTTAACGGTATCTTGTTTGACTTCGGCTTTGGGTTTTCCGGGTTCACCGGTGATGGCCAGCTCATAAGCCGTGCCGGCAACCCTGAGGTCATAATTACCGCGAATGTCCTTTTGGGACATATCATTAACTTCATGCTTTTGCCCTTGTACCCAGTTTTCATAGATGGTGGTTTCCTTTTCAAACAGTGGTCCTGAGGTGATGATAAAGTTAGCGTGCGCATTGGTATTAAGGTTCCCAATGCGGTTGTTCTTAAGAATCCGGGCGGGAACGGTAGTGAGTGCTTCCAGGGCTTTCTCAAACGAGAGGCCATACTCCATGGCTTTTTGCACTTTGGCCATCAATTCTTTGGGTGACTTTAAGTCGTGCGTGGTGAAGGCAAAGGTGATATCATTGTCTGCCAGTGCTTTTGGGTTCTGCGGCGCCTGATTCCACTTGCGCATATCAGACAGCGACACATAAGCGGCCTGATAAGTATTAGAAACATCATAAGCATCCGGAAAGTTAAGGGGGATGATATAGGTGGCATTGGTTGCCTTGACTTGATTGATATTTTCATATTCATACCCGCTACCCACGATGGTGTATTGTATGTTGAAAATGTCACCTACTTTGTCGGCCCTCAGGTTGTTGAGCTTGTCACCTGATTCAAAGATGGCGGGAAGGTTTTTATGGGCAATCAGGGCTTCCAGGGCAAGGTCTTTGGTTGTGCTGTTTCCGGCTTCATACCATTGGGCATCATAATGCAGTTGACGCAATAGCGCCATAGACCCCATCACTGAACTGGGATATGCCTGTTCCATTTCCACACTGCGCGAAAAGGAGAAGTGCTGCGTGGCTTTTTCCTGCAACACGCGCTCATTATTGTTTCCCTGCGTGTTTAAGGCAACCACCATACCGGTGCCCCGGGCAACCCCGTCCTGATGGTGGGTGCTCACCGCTCCAAAACCGGCCTCAACCAGCTCCTTTGCTTTTTTGTCGTCAAACTTAAACTTTTCATAAGCATTGATTTCTGTCCTGATGTGGTCATTCCAGTAATAACCACTTCGGGAAGCTTCATACTGAGCGGATCTCCCGCCACCTTGACGCTTTGGTTTTTCAACACCAAAATCACTGTAAGGGTCCACAAAAGAAGGGTAGATGTGTTTTCCTTCAAGATTAATGATTGTCGCGTTTGCGGGAACCGTTACATTTTTTCCCACATTCACAACCTTGCCATTTTGAACCAGCAAGGTCCCGCCTTCAATCTTTTGAGAGGGCGTCACATAAATGGTGGCATTGGTAAAAGCTGTGTAGTTGTTGTTGGTGTGGCTTACGCCGTCATTTTTTGGAAAGTACTCTTGTGCATTTACAAAAACAAAGCAAAAGAGCAGGGGGAGTAAACATAATCGTTTTTTCATTGGGTATTAGTTTTGTGTGAGTAAGTCCGGCTAAAGATAGTCATGAGACTTAAAAGGAATACAGGGGTTTAATACTTTAACAAATTTTTAGGAAATAAACACACTCATAATTCCTTCTGAATCGCTACCATTTGCAACTAACCTAATCCCTATTTTACTATATTTGAAATCTTGAATCAAAACAAGCCGTTGCTATGAAACTCAAAATCACCCTTCTCTTTTTTATTTCTTTCTTTTGTATCCAGGCCCAAAACAGTCAGGACAGAATGCTGCCCGTTGATACTACCATTGTCACGCAGGACAAAGTGACCGTGAATGGAACGCTCATCAATTATACCGTTACCACCGGCACCCAACCCGTGTGGGATGAAGCCGGGACCCCCATCGCCTCGCTTCATTATACCTATTACACCCGCAGTAACATACAAAATAAAGAACACCGCCCGCTGGTAATTTCTTTTAACGGCGGTCCGGGATCGGCTTCGGTTTGGATGCATTTGGCTTATACAGGCCCACGTATTTTAAATATTGATGATGAAGGCTATCCTGTGCAACCTTATGGGTTTAAAGACAATCCATACTCCATACTCGATGTAGCCGATATTGTGTATGTCAATCCCGTAAACACAGGTTATTCAAGAATGATTCCTGAAGATGGAAAGGATATAGACCGCTCCAAATTTTTTGGCATCAATGCAGACATCAGCTATCTGGCCGAGTGGCTCAACACCTTTGTGACCCGCAACAATCGCTGGCTTTCGCCGAAATACCTCATTGGTGAAAGTTATGGTGGGGTGCGTGTTGCCGGCTTCTCCCTCGCGCTTCAAAACCGCCACTGGATGTACCTCAACGGGGTGATTATGGTCTCCCCGGCAGACTATAAAATACTGCGCAGTGATAACCTCGAGTCGCAAGCCCTCAACCTCCCATATTATACCGCAACGGCCTGGTACCACAAACAATTAAGCCCACAACTGCAACAAAAAGACCTCTATGACATCCTTCCCGAAGTGGAAACCTTTACCATTGAAAAATTGATGCCCGCTATCGCGAAAGGAGGCTTTATCACTGAAACCGAAAGAAAAGCAATCGCCGAAAAAATGGCTTTCTATTCCGGTTTAACCGAAAAGGAAATTTTACAGCACAACCTCGTCGTGCCCACGGGTTACTTCTGGAAAGCCCTGTTGCGTGATGCCACCGGAAACACCATTGGTCGCCTTGACTCCCGCTACCTGGGCATTGACCGTCAGGAAGCCGGTATGTCACCGGATTATAGTGCCGAGCTCACCTCGTGGCTGCACTCCTTCACACCCGCCATAAATCATTACTTTCAAAACGACCTGGGTTTTAAAACCGATATCAAATACAATGTGTTCGGAAACGTAAGGCCCTGGGATATGGAAAACGATAACACCCGTGATGACCTGCGCCAGGCCATGGCACAAAATCCTTATTTGAATGTGTTGTTTCAAAGTGGTTATTATGATGGTGCCACCACTTATTTTCACGCCAAATACACCATGTGGCAAATGGACCCCTCTGGAAAACTAAAAGACAGACTCGACTTTAAAGGCTATCGCAGCGGTCATATGATGTACCTGCGCCGCGAGGACCTGAAAAAATCAAATGATGACTTAAGAGAGTTCATTTTAAGAACGAGTAAAAAAGGAGAAGTGGCGAAGTATGATTAAGGTTTAATGTTTTTTACTTAAGGCCTAAGACTTTAGACGTTAGATGTGAGACGTGAGACAGTACTTTGGATTACCGGTCACCCGTCATCGGTCTTCTGATATGCCCCTTATTCCTTTACCATCTTTTGAACAGCGTTGTACCCATCTGCAAACGTGACTTTTATAAAATACACGCCTGAAGGGAAGGAGGCCGTACTCAGAAGCATTTCATACCCTGAAACAGAGTGGGTTACCAAAAGGCGGCTTTGGGCTGTGAACACTTCAATCTTTATGATTTCTCTTGCCGCTTTTAAAGTAACACTATCATCAGCGGGATTGGGGCTTAGGTGCAAGGTATGCTTTGTGAAATCTGGAGTTCTAAGTTCACACTCCAGATCATTGATGTATTCCCAAATCTGGTCATTGAGTAAAAAGGGAACCGGCAGGTCATCGGGGTTTTCACCCATACGCATCCATACCATATTTTCAGAAGGAACCACATTGAGAAACTGGCCGTCCCTGCCCAAAGCGGCATAGGTGTCAGCGGGCGCATTGGGAAACATGGGTCCGGTAAAAAGCGTTTGTAGCCCCGGCACCATATAGGTAGCAGAGCCATTCAACCACCACAGGTAGCCATATGCTTCATTGAGGGGCTGGCTGGTGGTAACCATCTGGTTGAAGTAATTGCTGTCGGTCATTATTTGATTTCCGTCCCAGGTGCCATTATTGAGCATAAGCAATCCAAAACGGGCCATACTTCTTGCATTGCTGAAAAACACATTGTTGTTATCCACAGAAATAAACATTCCCGTCATACCCGTTGGGGTTTTTAGTTTTTGGGTGATATAGTTGTTTAACGTAGTGCCTGTGGCATTTTCAATCACGGGATCCAGCAGGGTATAAGGCGCATTGTGATAGGCCCACCGGGTTCCGGGGGTAGCTAGACATTCCAAACAACTGCTACTAGTACAGGTAGGATCAGGCACACCGTCGTCAAGTCCGCTGGTCATAGCCAGTTGATTTTCGATGGTAATAGTTAGTTCCTCTGTGGGAGTGCAACTTGTCCATCCCTGACCCAAATATGTTACTGTAGGATAATTAATGGATAAAAACCCTTCCTGTTGGGCGATACCGGTCATAAAGCCGGTAATGGTTTTTCCGGCAGAGGCCCAGTACCAGGGGGAGGCCATGGTATGACCATCAAAATAGCTTTCGATCACAATTTTCCCGTCTTTCAGGAGGATAAATGCTTTGGTATTATTGTCTTCCAGAAAGGTGTTGAGTAAATCGATTTTATCGGGGCACCAGTTTAGCGATGCCGGGGGCAGTGTTTCCCAGGTGTTGCCTGTAGTGGGCGGAAAATAAAGGTTTTGCGCCTGAACGCTTAACGAAACAAATGGCAACAAAAGCAGGAGCAGGGGTTTCATAGGAACAGGTTTTAGTGCTTTGACTAAATTAAAATAAAAAAGTTTAACGACAATTGCCCCGTTTCCATTAAAAGAAATTGGGGGTACTATTATTTTAAAACTACCTGAATGGGTGAGCACACGATAGTGCTTTCTGCGTAATTTTAGAATTTATTTTTAAATCATCAAAATATGAAAAGAGCATTAGTAGTATTCGTTATAGCCCTGGTATTTATTTCGTGTAAAACCGAAAAAAAATCAGAAGTTGAAAAATCTGTTGACAATTTATCCAACACCATCAAAGCTGCTACAAAAATGGATGAAATGAAAGAAGAAGTGGCTGATTTAAGCAAAATAACGCCAATAACTAAAGACGACTTTAAATCCTGGTTACCCGATGAAATTGATGGACTCAAACGCACGAAGTATGCTGCCGGTAACGCGATGATGGTCAATATTAGCTCGATTGAAGCAACCTACCAAAACGATGACAAATCCAAAGAAATTAAAATCAATGTCATTGATCGCGCAGGAGAAATGGGGGCATCAGCTACTATGGGGTTAACAATGATGTTTTCAATGGACTTTGATGAAGAAACCAATAATAGTTACAAGCGTAGCGTTACAAAAAACGGTGTCAAAGCCGTGGAAGAATACTTCACCCAACAAAACCGAACCGAACTGCAAATGCTTCAAAATAACGAGCGATTTTATGTCAATCTAAACGCTAAGGGATTCAATCCTGATGAAAGCTGGAAACTTGTTAATAGATTTAACTTCAAGGATTTAGAATAAAATGATACGTATTTTAGCCCTGATTTCTTTTTTATTGATTGCTTGCAACGCCTCGCAAAACGCTAGCTATTTTAAATCAAAAAAGGCCCAAAAAGTATCTGAGGAAAATCTGGTGTATATCTATCAAAACCGAGGTTGTCCTGATTTCTCAGAAACCTATAAAAACTATGGATTTAAAATAGAATGTGGCACCGATGTTTTGGACAGTTTGGTGCAACAAAAAAATAATAGGGTTGTTGAAAAAATTGAAAAGCACTACGGCAAAGGTTGGTTTTATGAAAATTTTCAGCTGTTTATATCAAAGAATTAAAAGGGATAATGCTCATTTCTAGCTTTAAAGAGTGAAGCAATATGTTCAAAAGTTTATTTTTAACTTCAATCACTACAAAAAAAATAGTACTTTAACATTTTCTATGGAAGTATAAGAAAATGAGAGCTATTTTAATCACCTTTCTCTTTTCATTTACAATAAGCAATTTATCAATTGCCCAAAGTCCGAATGTGGTTTTCTCACATTTGAGTGTAAAAGACGGCCTGTCACAAAATTCGGTAACGGCCATACTACAGGACAGCAAGGGTTTTATGTGGTTTGGCACGCACGACGGTCTTAACAAATATGATGGAACCGGATTTAAAACTTACAGGCACGAGCGCAACAATTCCAATAGCATTAGTAACAATTATATATGGGATTTGCATGAAGACGCAGAAGGTGTGCTGTGGATTGCCACCTTTGGTGGTGGTCTTAACAGCCTCGACCTAAAAACCGGTATTATTGAACGCTTTTCCTATCAACCCAATGAACCAAATTCCTTTCCCAGTAATCGTATTTTTTCTATTCAAGAAGGTAAAGACGGGATCCTTTGGATTGGTGCCAATGAAGGACTCATTCGTTTTGATAAAAAAACAAAAACTTCAAAACTTTTTCTCTCCACTACTTCCCCACAAGGCGTTTTGCTGGACAATTATACAGGCATCGTTACCTCTGACGGAAATGGGAATCTCTGGCTAAGAACAGATAATGGCCTCACTCTGTTTAACACCCAAACTTTAGAACCCACCTATTTTACTCACAGTCCTTTTTCAAGTGAGCATAGCCTGGGTGATATTTATGATATCAAATGGCACAATAACAAACTCTTAGTGGGCTGTGATATCGGTTTACTTGAAATTGATGTCATCAATAAAACAGATCGTTTTTTGTTGCTTTCTTCTGATGTTTCTTCTGAAAACTCTTCTGTTACTTTTCAAAAAATTCTTTCGGTAGGCGAACAACAATTTTACATTGGCACACATTCCGGCTTGGTGTTTTTTGATGCTGAAAACAATTCACATTACCGCTATGAAAATAGTAAAGAAGATGAAAAAAGCCTGGTGCATAATCACGTACTGAGCCTCAGGCAATCCAAAGATGGTGTGGTGTGGATTGGCACTCGCAACGGCATTGATAAAATTGATTTTATGGTGCCGGATTTTATTCATTTCAGAAATTTTTCGTTACCCAATGCACTCAATGTTAAGAACATCAAATCTTTCATAGAAACCAAAAACGAGTTGTTGTGGATTGGTTCTACATCTGGCCTCAATTTATATGATAAAAATAAGGATGTGTTTGTTGATATTTCAGACATAAGAAATCAAATGACTTCAGATTATTTATTGCACATCTCCAAAGACAGCAAAGAAAACATCTGGATAGGAACCCGCACCGGTGGATTTTATCAAATTGACCCCCAACTCAATATCAAAAAAATCACACCTGAAAATAAAGATGCTTCCAATGCCCGTGTACATTTTATTACTGAAGATCGTCAAGGGTTTATTTGGGTGGGCACCGGAGGTGAAGGTCTTTGGCGGTATGATCCCCGCACCAATCGAGTAAAAATGTATCCGCTATCCAAAGATGGAAAAGGTCCCAGCCATCCATATATTTTTGCAATTTTGGAAGACAGTTTTCAAAATCTCTGGCTGGGGACACCCACTGGCGGACTCAATCTTTTTGACCGCGAAAAAGAGGACTTTCTCTATTTCCAAAACCATCCTGATAACACAAACAGTTTAGCAAATGATTTAGTTTTAACATTGGCAGAAGACAGCAACAACCAACTCTGGATTGGGACTACCGGTGGATTGAGTAAACTAACCATTCCGCTTCAACACAATCTTTACTCCAAACTCAAGGAACTCAAAGAACAAGGGTCAGATTCCTTGTTTGTAAATTTTGGTAGGCCCGAAGGATTTCCCAATGAAGTGATTTACGGAATTCTAGAAGACCCTCAACAAAACCTATGGATGTCCACCAATCAGGGATTGGTACAATTTGACACCCAAACCGAAAGCATTATCAACATCTATGAAGCAGGTCACGGCTTGCAAAGCAATGAATTCAATCAAAACAGCTATCACAAGGGACCCTCAGGTTTGATGTATTTTGGGGGAATCGATGGCTTTAATATTTTTAATCCCGAAAACATCAAAGGCAATACCTTTATTCCTGAAGTGCGTATCACCGGCTTGTCTATTTTAAATAAGCCTGTTCTTGTTGGTCAAGCCGAAAAAAACAAAATCCCGATACTTGACAAAGAACCTTATTTTAAGGAATCCATCACACTTTCGTGGAAACAAAAAGTCGTGAGCTTTCATTTTGCAGCACTTAGTTATATCAGTCCCGAAAAAAACAGTTACCAATATAAAATGGAAGGTTTTGATGAAGAATGGGTACTCGCCGGAAACACCAACCAAACCACCTACACCAATCTCGACCCGGGAACGTATACCTTTCGTGTAAACGCAGCAAACAATAGCGGAATATGGAATGAAATCGGTACTGTCATTACTGTAAAAGTAAATCCGCCGCCGTGGCGCAGTTGGTATGCTTATGTGGCTTATTTGTTGCTTTTTCTTGCTGCAATCTATGTTTTTATTAAATACCGCGTTAACCAAGCGACACAGGCACTTTTACGAAAAGCCGAAATTGAACGCGTAAGAGTTGAAGAACGGGAAATCTTCAGAAGACGCAGCTCACAAGATTTTCACGACGAGGCGGGTAATAAAATCACCCGAATTAGTCTTGTTACGGCTCTCGCCAAACAAGAAGCAAACACAAACGACCATCTAAAAGGCTACCTACATAAAATTGAAGAAAACGTGCAAGAACTCAATACCGGTATGCGCGATTTTATCTGGGCTTTAGACCCGGGAAAAGACACCCTGTATGAAACTTTGCATCGCTTTGAAGATTTTGCGTCAGGATTTTGTGAAGATGCCCAAGTTCGTTTTCAAAGCGATGGAGTTGATGAATATTTAAATGACTTTCCGCTAAATATGAATCAACGTAGGCATTTGTTGTTGATTCTTAAAGAAACTTTGCACAACAGCATCAAACACGCAGCTCCCAAAAACATTCAGCTAAGGGTTACAACTGAAAAAGAAGCTACCATTATTTCACTATCTGACGATGGAAAAGGATTTGAGTTAAGCACATTAAAAAGGCAAAACGGTCTCCAAAATATCAGGGAAAGAGCAAAAAATCTTGATGCGGACTTAGCAATACAATCTGCAATAAACAAAGGAACCAAAATCACAATCACACTTAAAAACGCCTTATTAATGAAGCTTTAGCGTAAAAGATTACCCAAAAAGGTAATCCGTCGAAGCAATAGATTCTGTATCTTTAACTATGGAAAAAGCCCATTCACATATCTATGTTTCCATTATTGAAGACGACTCGTTGATATTAACTTCGCTCACGCAATTGATTGATAACGCTCCGGGATTTAAAGTAGTGAGCAGCTTTCAAACGGCAGACGATGCCCTAAATGGCTTTCCAAAACCATTGCCAGATGTCCTTTTGTTGGACATTGATTTACCGGGAACTTCAGGCTTAGAGGCACTTCCCAAGCTCAACAAACTACTTCCCAAAACCAATGTCTTAATGCTTACCGTAAACGACAGTTCAGACTTGGTTTTTCAGTCACTTCAAAACGGCGCTGTGGGTTATTTGCTAAAAGGCAATACCCCTTCAAAATTACTTGAAAGCATCAAAGAAGTTTTTGAAGGCGGCTCGCCTATGAGTCCTTCCATCGCCCGAAAAGTAATTGGTTCCTTTCAAAACAAAGACCCCTACAAACTATCTGACCGTGAAAAACAGGTACTTCAAAAACTTTGTAACGGTAGCAACAACAGCAAAATTGCCGAAGAATTATTTGTTTCGGTCAATACCGTTAAAGCCCACATCAAAAATATTTATGAAAAAATGCACGTGCATTCGCGGGCTGAAGTAGTCGCTCAAGCCATAAAAAACAAGATTGTTTAGTTTATTTTTTGGGCGTTCCGCCACGCTAATAGCGTTACGGCCACGCTGTCCGCTATATCATTTGGCTGCCTTAGGGCAGCCAAAAGGATGCCGCTTTCATCGTTAACGCAGGTTACGGATGCTTCCCTTTTCGTATGCGCGAAATGGTCAAATCTGAAAAATAATTGGCAGTAATGTCCATTATGGCTTTGTCTATTTCGTGTACTGCACCAAATAAATGGGCAATTTCGTGGGCTATCACATCGCCTTTGCCACTTCCGCCTTTGCCATTTTGATTTACCGGGACTGTGCAAAGGTATTTATCTCGATTGGTCCAGGAAAGATTGTTAAACTCTAATAAGCCTTCCATAAAAATATTGATGCCCAGTTTTTCATCATCGGCTATGCCGGTTATGGTCTTTTCACCTTCATTGGGATCACCGTCTTCTGCAGTGGCACCTGCATAACAGGTGTTGACATAAAAACACCAAAACTCGGGGTCTTCGGCCAGGTTTATATTATCGAAAAAATAATTGGACTTGATTTCATCAAAATCATCGGCATTTGTGTTTCTTATAAATTGGGTTTCTTTTCTGGGGTTATACTTTTTTAAAGTTTCAAAGTCGAGTATGGTATAAGTGGGTCTAAAAATGCGCTCTAATACACACAAATCAGGGTTGAGGTCCGGCATCGCATCACCGGCTTTAAAACCCCATTTTTGCTCATCGTCAAATTTAAGTCCGCACACCTTGCCTTCATAGCTATCCAATCCGCTGAGCAATCCATCAATCACCACATAATCAGCGGCACCACTAAAAATATATCCGGCTTCGTTAGCAGAATTTTCAAGAATTTTAAAGGTTTGATTCAGCACTTTAAATTCACCATCTTGAAACGCATTGATTATACCAACGTGTTTATGCCCTGCATCAGGGTCTGAAGACATTGTAGGTTTGGTAACTCCGTCTTCTTCCAGTTTTTCAATGATATTATCTTCAATATAAATCTTGGTTTGCCCCACACTTGGACTGTTGAGTTCATAAGAAACAATTTTACTGAACATCACATCTTTTCCAATGGGTCCCATTTTATCCACTTCGGCATACATAAACCGCCAAACGGTAAGGGTTTTACTGGCATAGTTTTCGGCTAAGCGCACCTCTGCTTTTTCGGCATCATCGGGGTTAGCGTCCAACACCGCCGGGTCAATAATACGCTGTTTATCGTTGTTGCGAGTTACCTCACTGGAATTGCTATTGAGTTTGGAATCGTCGTTTTCAAGCGTTTTTAAAAACTCCCTGTCAAATGCGCTTACCACTCTAAAATTATCGCCGGGTTGCAAGCTTACTTCAAATTCAAGTTGTTCGGTGCTTTCAATGAAATCCACTTTTAAAATACCGTCTTTATCTTGTCCGGTTAAATAACCCGATTTGAGTTTGCCTCCGCTTTTTTCCAAAAACCCGATATTGTCTTCGGCTTGGCTCTCGTTGTCCATTTCGGCTATCTTTGAGTTTTCGAGTGTGGGGTCGTCCACATCAAAAGATTTAAAATACACTTTTATAGGGTAAATGGGTTTTACGCTAAGGGTTACGTTAAGGCTTACTTTATTTCTGGCAGTAGCTTCTGCTTTGCCAACACCTGCAATGCGCTTTCCGGGAAAGACCCTCACGCCCGTTGGACGCAGGTAACTGCTGCTTTCGGAAACCACATCGCAATCGCATTTAATTAATCCTGAAGGTTCTGTAATTGGGTCTGATGGATTTCTGAAATTCACATCATAATCCAGTTTATTGTCGTGGTTGATGCTGTTGTTTCTACCTTCCCACTCCAATTTTTCGATACCAATAATAGTTAAAGCAGCTTCCTGAAAATTTTCGGGGTCGTTTTTTGGGTACATTTTAAAAACGGTGCCGCGTTGCTCGGTATGGGCTTCTATGCCTTCTACCCAAATCTCCTTAATCCAGAAATTCCCTATCTTTTCAAAATCTGTGGGAATAAACAGAGGTTTTGCAGGGTCAAAGGCTTCGGTTTTTTTGTTGTCCTTCCAAAGCAAGACGTTTTTGGCCCCTTTGGTTTGTTCAAAAATAATTTCTTCAGGCGGATTGGGCTCACCGGTATAAGGCACTTTGATGCGCAGCCTCACCAAATCGTCATCGGCTTTTGTTAGCTTGGTTTTAGAAATCTTGGTTTCGGGATCGTAATCAAACGTTTCGCCTTGGTCATCGTTGTCGAGGTTTACAAATGTTTGGGCACCCATTTCAAGCATCAATGCCGGATTTATTTTTTTTCCGTCTAGTGCTTCGGCATTAAAAATTTCCAGTTCGGGCGCATCACAAAAACAAATATCGTCCAACCAAACCTCGCTTTTTTCAGTCCCGGGAATGGTCATAGCCAAATGCGCTCCGTTCATTCCATAAGGTGGTTTGTTGGGAAAACTGCTTCCCACGATATAAAATTGCACACCGGCACCACGCACTTGTTTGTTTTCCGGAAGGTGTAAAGGAATTTTAAACGCCGTCCACTCGTTTGTATTTTTAGTTATAACGGCGTTTGTCTCATCAGGTGCGGGACCACCACCGCTGCCATCGGTAGCCAATAAAAAAGGATTAATCCAAAGCTTGTCGCCATTTTTCAAATTGGTTTTGTAAAAACCACAAATCGCTTTGGGTTTTTCTGTAACCGGTATGTATATTTTATCGACAATCTCTTTGGGGTTGGCTACCATCACATCATTACAATCGCCCTGGCACCAAAAGATGGAGGCACTTAATCCCTGTTTCTTCAACATATCTTCTGCCATTTTTTTGTACTGAGGATACTGGCTCATCGCCTTGACATATTCCTCATTTTTGTTGAGATAATCAACGGTTGACGGATTTTTTAAATGTATGGCATAGTTGCCGCTTTTGCTGTCGGTCGATTTAAAAATACTTTTAAAATCGGCGGGTATATTTGGGGCATTTTGAGTAACGTTGGTACTGCCCCAATTGAGCGGTGTATCGCCTTTCCAAAGTTCAAAATCGCCATTGGGAATGTCACAAGACGCTTCCTCTTGAGCAAAAAGTGCTAATGGTAAGGCACACAAAATCAGTGCTAAGAAGTCGGTTTTTCTTTTCATTTTTAAAATCACTGTACAATAAATTCGGTGCGTCTGTTTTTGGCTTTGTTGAGTGCTGAATCGTTAGGAGCAACCGGTTCGGCCTCACCTTTACCATCGGTTTCCAAACGATTGGTATCGATGCCAAACTGATTGACTAAGGCATTTTTTACAGAGAGAGCGCGGTCTTTGGAGAGTCCTATATTGTATTGCTCCGTGCCATCGGAATCGGTGTGGCCTACGATGCGGATGTTTTTACCGGGCTCGGTTTTTAGCGCTTCGGCAATTTCACGAAGAATTCCGAAGGATTCGGGTTTTATGGTAGCCGAATTTACATCAAAATGAATGGCGTTTGTGACATATTTACCGGTGGCAAAAAGTTTGGCTCGAGGCTCGGGCAATCCTTTTGCAATGCGCAGGTTGGAAATAAGAAAATGCTCTTTACCATCTTGCATTCCATACGTTTGAAACAATATTTTTTTGAACTTTTCGCCATTGGGCACGCCACGCGGAAAATCGACAACTTTTTCGCCATCCATATAAAAACGATAGCGGTTGCCTTTTACTGATATGGCGATGTGTGTGCCTTCTTTGATGTTTTGTCTGTAATCGTTTTTGACGCTGTTGCTTGCTTTTTCAGCATTCTTTTCAATACTTCTAAAGTTTATGCCATTGTCCCATTTTTGATGGGCATAAATTTCGGCTACTGCATTAGTGGTTCCGGGATTTAGTCGTCGCGAGCCATCGGTAAGAAAAACCATAAGACGTGCCACCTGCGAGGTGTTATCAGAAATTCCAAAGCCAATTAAGTCAAACTCTATGGTGTAATCTTTGCCCCAAAGTTCGGGCATATCGGCTTCGAAAAAACCTTTGTTGAAGAGTTTCAGCCAGCGTTGGTTTTCATCGTTAGAAAGCGTGATGACTTCGGCACTCGCATTGCCATCCCACAATTGGGGAAAATCGCCAATGGGGTCTTTGGAAAAATCTTCAAATAAAATGACATTTTCGCCCGCTACCCAATCGCTTTTGGAATACATTTCAACCACTTCTTGGTCTTCGGCATTTTGTGGGGTTTGAGTGATTGAAGAATCACCATCATTATCGCTATTTCCGGAATTTGGTGAATCAGTTTTAGGGTTTTGTTTACCATTCCCTAAAATGGTATCCATCACTTTATTGGTTTCTTCTTCGGTTTTTTGCTCAAGTTTTTTAGTGGCGGCATTTTCAGCTTTTTTTTTGAGTCTATCAATTATTTGTGCATCAGCTTGTGGAATGTTCACAAAGAAAAGGGCTACTAAAAATGCAATTGAAATATTGAGTCTTTTTGTTTTCATAACGGTTATGCTAAAAGTTTGAATTTCAAAACTATAAATCTTATGCTTGAATTTATATTACCCAAACGGGTAGTTATTTGCTTTATAGTATCGGTTAATTTTGAAATATTATAAAACCTAAAAAATAATATGAAACGAGCAGTTGGATTGTTTTTTTATTTCACTTTAAGCTTTTTAACCGTTTTTTTTATAGCCGGTTGGGTTGTAAAACTTTTGGGCATTGGTGCCAATCAAGGACTTGCTGCAGGAGCTATGGTTTTGTTTTATGCATTTATTGTCGGTATTCTCGGCTTGGTAGTGGCCGTTTTAATTTACATCAAACGCAAATCATTACCGCTTTTTAAAATCAACTTGATTTTACTGTTATTGTTGGCATTATCTGTAGTGCTATTAAAAATTACGCCCAAAAAGAAATCGGTTCCCTACAATAAACCTGCTGAGGAAGTAAGTCAAGCAGGATTTTTTGCTTTTAGTGGAGATGTTAACAAACTTTCAAACTCGAAAATTTTAGAACAGGAAATGGGCATGGGACTTTACACCCCACGAATGGTTCCCGGCCAGATCTTGTATTTTTATGAATGTCCAACTCTTTCTTCCCACAATGAGCGTTTAAAACCCGCAGACAGTATTGTTTTTGAAGCTACAACCTATGGTGGTTTGGAAATGAGATACAAACCAGAATGGCTGGAACCCCATTATGTGAAGCTGGATTATGATATGCTTCTGTTTCAAGTAAATTCATTAGGAAGGCGATATATTGAACTTACTGTTAATGAAAGTCAAAACAAAGCGCTTTATGTTTCAGCAGATAGTGGTACTTATGTAGATTGGAATCAATTTATCATTCAGGCTCATTCTGTAGAAATTTTGGATACCTTTCCTCAGAAAATAAAATCACAACCTTTTCATGGCAGTAAGACAGTGTTTTTTAATGAGGATGTTATTTTGGTGCCCATTCATGTAAAAGGCGATTGGTTATTTGTAGAGGTTGATGATTTGCAATACAACCCAATAGGCCACGGTTGGATCCAATGGAAAAAAGACGGTGAATTGTTGATTAGATACCAACTTTTGAGTTAGAAAGATTTCGTTTTTCAAAGTATTAATCTAAAATCTAAATAGATGAAAAAAATATTAAAGCCGGCAAGTTTGTTATTTAATGTTCTTACCCTATTGGTGTTTTTCCTTCTTGGTTTGTTTTATGCAGGTTTAACAGGAGCAGGAAAAAATCAAGGTTTGGCAGGTGGGGCTATTGTTTTAGGATGGGGAGTGCTCTTTGGAGGTATTGCTTTTATAACCTCTTTCTTTATCACTTATAAAGTGGAGCATAAAAAAATTGTTATCGGCAATTGGGTGTTGTTTATCCTCTTGTTGATTGGTTATGGCATTACGCATTATCGGTTTCTTCAAAAGCAAAAGCTACGTGAAACAAAAGAACCACCCGCTAAGGAACGTCCGGTTTCACCTACTCATACGACAGACCAAACTGCGATGCTTACAATTAGTGAAATTGAGGCAATTAAGACATTCAAAACACCCGGTATACAAGAAAATACTATGGGAATGGGTTATTTTAGTCCAAACTATTATGAAACGAATGTTCTTTATTTTTATGGAGACCTCAACTTAGAAAAAGCATTGATGGAGCATATGCCTTATGACAGTATTACTTTTAATAGAAATAAATACAACTCTTTTGAAATAGCAACAGCTCCTCCCTGGTTGGTTCCGCACCATTTGAAGTTGGATTATGGTATGTTGTATTTCAGGATTGAAAGTGTCACAGAAGAGTTTGTTGAGGTAGTTGTGAATACTACAAATGACCAAACGTCTTATGTCAGTAAACAGGCAGGAAAGGTAGTCTACTGGCCTGAGTTTCTGTTACGTGTACACTCTGTTGAATTTCCTCACGATTCCAACAGAAAAGTAAGAGCCCGCCCTTTTGAAGCTTCCGGGATTATAAACACGCCTTATGAGTTTATGAGACCCTTGAAAATAAAAGGCGATTGGGCAGAAGTCCTCTTGCTTGACGGCGGTTTTAAAAAAGTGGGAAAGGGGTGGATACGCTGGCAGGAAGGGGGTAAGTTGTTAGTACTTTATAATTTGCTGTCCTGAGTCTTGTTACAGATCAAAGTGTCCCATAAACGATTGTTTGTAGCTTTCAGAGATTTCTATCTCATTGCCGTCAGTAAGAATTACAGAACCGCCGTTGCTTTTGATAAAGGAAGTTACACAATTGATGTTAATGATGTGCGACCGGTGTACCCTGAGAAAGGGTAGGGGCAGGATGTTTTCAAAGTGCTTGAGGAAGCGGCACACCATTTTCTTGCTTCCGTCTTTCAGGTGAATATCGGTAAAGTTGCCGTTTCCGCGCAAGCGAACGATGTCTTCCATTTTCACCACTTCAAAGCCTTCAAGGGTGGGAAGGATGACCTGTTGCTTTTCAGGGTTTTGTTGTTTGAAGTTTTCAATGATGATGCGGTTGCGGTTAAATGTTTCCTTCTTTAGCAATTGCTCCTGAACTTTATTGACGGCCACTATGAGTTCTTCTATACTCACGGGTTTGAGGAGGTAATAAGCGGCGCTTTGGTTCAATGCCCTGAGGGAATATTCTGAAAAGGCGGTGACAAAGATGGTTTCAAACTGCAGGTCTTTACAGCCTTCAAGCACATCAAAGGCATTGCCAAAGGGCATTTCCACATCCAGAAAAACAAGCTCGGGTTGCAGTTGATGAATAAGGGCAATGCCCTCACGGCTGTTTGTTGCTTCCCCCAGTAGCTCCACCTGCGGGCAGTATTTGCCCAGGTAGTTTTTGAGTGCCTCCCGGGCGGCTTGTTCGTCTTCTATGATGATGCTTTTTATGGCCACGTACTAATGCTTATTTAAAGGTTAATGTCACCCGGGTTCCGGGGGAGTCGGTTCGGTTTTCAATTTGAAATTGTATGTTTTGTTTGTACAAATCATTCAAGAGCTGTATGCGTTCTTTGACATTGTTAAGACCGCGGGAAACGTGCAGTTTCTGATTGCCGGTTTTGAGTTCGTGGCTTTTATCCAGCCCAATGCCGTTGTCTTCTACAATTACTTTTATGTGATTTTCTTCTTTTAAGAACTGAAGTTTGAGAAAGCCTTTCCCCTCCCTATAGCGCAGGCCGTGCCAGATAGCATTTTCCAGATGCGGCTGAATGAGCATATTGGGTACTTTGACAGCATCTGGGTCGAGGGCTTCATCCACTGTGATTTCATACTCAAAAGTATCCTGAAAGCGCAGGTGCTCCAGGTTGAGATACTTTTTGAGTTGCTCAAGTTCATCGCTGAGCGTGATAAAATCTTCATTGGAAGTTTCCATCATACTGCGCATGAGGTTGGAGTAAGAGGTGAGGTATTTGTTGGCTTCGAGTTCGTTGTTCTGAGCAATAAACTGATTGACACTGTTCAAACTGTTAAAAATAAAGTGAGGGTTCATTTCGCGTCTCAGCGATTGCAGGGCGATGCGCTTGTTTCTGTTGCGAATGGAGTAAAGGGCTTTGGCTATTAATGCCAGCAAAAGAAACATCCCGATGACGGACACGGTGAGCACGGTATTGTACCGATTGGTTTTGGTCAATAGAGAGTCTTTGAGCGTCTGCGACTCCTCCAGTTGCCGGATGCGTTCTTCGGTAACTTCAAAAATGCGGGCATCAATCAGGGAGCTGTCTGCCTGTATAAGCTGGTCAAAGTCTGAAAGGAAGCGGTTGTATGCTTCAAAGGAGGCGTTTAATTCATCTCCCGATTGATACAAGGCTGCGAGTGCCAGTGTGGAGGTTTTGGCATCTACCGTGCGGCCGTTCTCAATGGCGGTGGTGTATGCCTGTTCAAGTTGGTGTATGGCCTCTTCACGGTTTTGGGTTTGCAGGTATAAACCGGCAAGGGTCTGCCGCTGTTTGATTTGTTGTTCCACATCGCCCAGCGTTTTGGCTTCCTCAAGTGCCGAGAGTGATACGTCGATAGCATTGGCGGGCTTGTTGTCTTCAGCAAGGACTTTTGAGATTTCAGATTTTAGTTTGATAACCTCTTCCGGTTTGTCTTTTGCCACTTCCAGCGCGCGTGAGTAGCTTTCCAGGGCGCTTTCTGTATCGTCTGTTTCGAGGTTGACTTTTGCACGTTGTTTGTAAACGGTAACGGCTTCTTCAACGTCACCCGTTTCTTCCAGAATCTGAATGTTTGAATCAATCAGGTCCATTTGGGCCCGTGGATTGTCACGGTTGCTCACCCTGCTGGCATCGTTGCGATTGAGTTGGGAGGCTTTAGGCTCAACGGCTGACTCACCGGCCATTTCAAAATTGCTGATGGCCTCAGTATACTTCTGTTGTTGCTCCTGAACCTGAGCCAGCAATCGGGTTACTGAGGCTATCTTAGGTTTGTTTTTTTGAGTGGTATATATTTCGAGGGCGCTGTTGAGGTAGGTTTCGGCACGGGCATAGTCTCCTTTTTCAATCAGTCCTTTCGCCAGGTCCTCATACCCCTGTGCAGTCGCTTCCGGATTGTTGGCTGAAAGCGATTGCGTGACCCGCTCAGCTTTTTTGTTCAGGCTTTCTTTAGAATAGATGTTTTTCAGGCTGTCCTGTGCGATAGCCGTTGCGGAAAAACACAACAAAAAAAGAAGGATGTAGAGGGTGCTTTTCATATGGGTATCAAAAGGGTTCTGTTTAAGGTGTAAAGAAAACAAATAAATATACTACAAAAAAGGTTTTTACCAAGTCAAAAGGGGGTTTCACCATGTGGTTCGCTTTCGCGAAAGCAAAGCCGTTACTTTTACTTCCATAACATTAAAAATCACACATTATGAAACCACTATTTTTGACCTTTGCACTTCTTGTTTCCGGATTGGCTTACTGCAATTATGAAGCCATAACCGATGAAACTACTAACGAAATGGACCTTTCGCTTTCAAGCGGAAGCATACAGGTTGCTTTATTACTCGACACTTCAAACAGTATGGACGGCTTGATCAATCAGGCAAAATCACGGCTGTGGAATATTGTCAACACCATGACCACATTAAAATACAACGGTGAAACCCCAGAGATTCAAATTTCACTTTATGAATATGGCAATTCGGGACTGTCTGAACACTCTAATTTTATCAGACAGGTGGTGGGTTTGACCAATGATCTGGACTTGATTTCTGAACATTTGTTTGCCCTGCGCACCAATGGCGGTCAAGAGTATTGTGGTGCGGTAATCAATGATGCCGTGAAAAAACTGGACTGGGATGCCGGTAAGAACAGTATGAAACTCATTTACATCGCCGGCAACGAGCCTTTTGATCAGGGTGGGGTGAGTTATAAAGAAGCCATCAGTGAGGCTGTGTCAAAAGATATATTCATCAACACCATCTTTTGCGGAAACCGTGATGAAGGCGTGAGGACCCACTGGAAAGACGGTGCCGACAAGGGTAAAGGGAAATACTTTCACATTGATTCCAATGCTAAAATCAGGTATATCGTTACCCCGTATGATGACCAAATCACCATTTGCAACCAGCAATTGAATGCCACGTATATCGGTTACGGAAGTATGGGGCAGGCACGTTTAAAAAGTCAGGCAGCACAGGATGCCAATGCCGAAGAACTTAGTGGCGCCAATTATGCCGAGCGCGTGGTATCCAAGTCAAAAGCCGTTTACAGCAATGAAAGCTGGGACCTGGTGGATCGCTATGAGAAAGACGAGGAAGTCATTGAAAACCTAAAAAAGGAAGAGCTTCCCAAGGAGTTACAGGGCAAGACCCAGGCTCAAATCAAAGCCTATGTAGAAGCCAAAACCAATGAACGTGATGCCATTCAAAAAGAAATCGCCGAACTGGCAAAAAAACGACAGGCTTATATTGAAAAAGAACAAAAAAAGGAGGGGACACAGGATGACCTGGGAAAAGCGATCGCCTCAACCATCTATGAAATTGCAAAAGTAAAAGGGTATACCATCCAATAGGTATACTTCAAGCTGTACACTAAAAAATCCTGAAGCGAAATGAGTTTCAGGATTTTTTGGTTTCCTGTGAAAGCAAATCGCTATCTTTGCCGCTAATTTGCATTTATTACATGAAGTTTGACTTATTAACGACTGACAGCCTCAGCAAAGCCCGCGCAGGAACCCTTACCACAGATCACGGTACTATTGAAACACCCATCTTTATGCCGGTGGGAACCGTGGGCACCGTAAAAGGAGTGCATCAACGCGAACTCAAAGAGGATATCAATCCTGATATCATTTTAGGAAACACATATCACTTGTATTTACGGCCCCAGACAAAGATATTGGAACAAGCCGGAGGGCTTCATAAATTCATGAACTGGGACCGTAATATTTTGACAGACAGTGGCGGGTATCAGGTCTATTCCCTTTCAGCTAACAGAAAAATTAAAGAGGAAGGCGTAAAATTTAAATCACATATTGACGGGAGTTACCATTTCTTTACCCCTGAAAATGTGATGGAAATACAGCGCTCCATAGGTGCAGATATTATAATGGCTTTTGATGAATGCACACCCTATCCTTGTGATTATCGGTATGCAAAGCGATCCATGCACATGACGCATCGATGGCTTGACCGGTGTATTGCTCATTTGGATAAGACTCCTCTAAAATATGATTATGACCAGGCCTTCTTTCCCATAATACAAGGGAGTACTTATAAGGATTTAAGACAACAATCAGCTGAATATATTGCGTCTGCCGGCGCGGTGGGGAATGCCATTGGCGGCCTTTCTGTGGGCGAACCCGCTGAAGAAATGTATGCTATGACTGAAGTAGTGACGGCAATCCTCCCGGAAGACAAGCCCCGCTATTTAATGGGCGTGGGGACACCCATAAATATACTTGAAAACATTGCTCTGGGTATTGATATGTTTGACTGTGTGATGCCCACCCGAAACGCAAGAAACGGAACCCTTTTCACAGCCCACGGAACGATTAACATTAAAAACAAAAAATGGGAGGATGATTTTTCACCTCTTGACGAAATGGGCATTACTTTTGTAGATACTGAATATTCAAAAGCATACTTAAAACACTTGTTTTCGGTTAATGAGTTGCTTGGAAAACAAATTGCGACCATTCACAACCTGGGGTTTTATATGTGGTTGGTTCGTGAAGCAAGAAAGCATATCTTAGCCGGTGATTTTGCCAATTGGAAAAACACCATGGTAAAGCAAATGGACAAAAGACTTTAGCTTTCTGAAAAGATAAAAAAACGCTGTAAGAGTACATGATTCTAATAATTGACAGATACATCCTCAAGAAATACCTGGGAACATTTATAATGTTACTGGCACTGTTTATTCCAATAGGAATAACCGTTAACCTTGCAGAGAAAATTGGAAAAATACTAGAAAACGAAGTACCTCTTATTGAGGTGATTATTTATTACGGGTATTTTACCATTTATTTTGCAAACCTTTTATTCCCCTTATTCCTCTTTCTTTCAGTAATCTGGTTTACTTCAAAGATGGCCAACAATACTGAAGTTGTAGCTGTTTTGAGCAGTGGGATTTCTTTCAATCGGTTTTTAAGGCCTTTTCTGGTAGGAGCAACCATTGTTTGTGTTGGCGCACTGTTTATGGGAATGTATCTGGCTCCGATGGCGAGTAAGGGGTATAATGAGTTTGCTTTTAAGTATTTAAAAAAGCACAAGCCGGACCGGGACCAGGGAAATGTACACCGTCAGATCAATGAAAATGATTATATATATGTAAGTAATTTCAATGCGTCCAATCAATCCGGCACCTTTTTTACTTTAGAACACTTTGACGGCAATGAGCTCGAATATAAAATTTCAGCAAACAGGATTAAATACAACGAAAAAGATTCAACCTATACGCTTTTCAACTATAGTAAGAGAATTATTGGCGAAGAGCATGATATCATTCAGACAAAAGCGCAATTGGATACAGTCTTATCATTTGAAATGGAGGATTTAACGCCTGTTAAATATATAGCTGAAACACTCAATTACAATGAATTGAACAGGTTTATTGCAAAAGAACAGGCACGGGGTTCTTCATATATTAACCGGTATGAAGTGGTGCGGCAAAAAAAGTGGAGCCTTCCCGTTTCTGCTTATATTCTAACCATTATCGCAGTGGCTGTTTCTTCAAAAAAACGTCGTGGCGGTATGGGGGTTAACCTTGCCATTGGTATAACCATCGGGATGGTTTTTGTTTTTTTTGATAAGGTTTTTGGAACACTTGCCGAGCAATCAGATTTTTCCCCGCTTGTGGCAACTTGGTTTCCCAATGTGGTTTTTGGTATTTTAGCGATTTACCTTTTATATGTCTCAAAACGATAAGCTACTCAATTATCTACATCTTCACTTCATAGTTTTCATATGGGGTTTTACGGCAGTTTTAGGGGCATTGATCACACTTGAAGCCACACCCCTTGTATGGTATAGAATGTTGATTGCCTGGGTGTTGATATACCTCTTTGTTCTGTGGAAAAAAATTGACTTAAAATTTTCAAGACTCACGCTGATGGGGTTTTTCTTAGCGGGATTCATCATCGCCCTGCACTGGATTACCTTTTTTGCGGCCATTAAAGCTTCAAACGTATCTGTAACACTTGCCGTATTATCTACGGGAGCCTTTTTCACCTCCTTGCTGGAGCCCATCTTTTATAACCGGAAAATTATTTGGTATGAAGTGCTATTTGGTGTACTGGTTATTTTTGGATTGTATATCATTTTTGATGTTGAGACCCACTTCCTTACCGGAATATTACTGGCATTGAGTTCAGCATTTTTAAGTGCATTATTTTCGGTTATTAACGGAAAGTTTGCTGTAAAATACAAAGCGACGGCCATTTCCTTTTGGGAACTGTTGTTTGGCACCCTTTGCATCACCCTGTTTTTGGTCATCAACGGAAACTTCGACTTTGCTTTTTTCACAATCTCAATGACAGACTGGATATATTTGTTGATCCTTGCCTCGGCTTGTACTGCGTATGCTTTTATCGCCTCTGTACATGTTATGAAATGGATAAAACCTTATACCGTTATGCTCACCATAAACCTGGAGCCTGTATATGGAATTATCCTGGCATTGCTTATTCTTGGTGATACAGAAAATATGAGTCCGCAGTTTTATTATGGAGCATTGATTATTTTAATGACTGTAATCGCAAACGGAATCATTAAAACCCGAAAGAAGAGAAAAAGCAAAGACTTAATCACTCACTAATCAAACAAAGTTTTTATCTTTGTAAGCTAATAGTACAAAAACCAAAACCAATGGAATATCTTGATTTTGAACTCCCCATTAAAGAACTTAACGAGCAGTTAGAAAAATGTACTTTAATCGGTCAAGAAAGTGACGTTGACGTAACCAATACCTGCAAGCAGATTGAAAAGAAGCTTGCAGAAACCAAAAAGAAGATATACAAAAACCTGACCCCCTGGCAACGGGTGCAACTCTCAAGACATCCTGACAGGCCTTATACGCTTGATTACATTCGTGCCATTACCAACGATTCTTTTTTAGAACTTCATGGCGACCGTGGCGTAAAAGACGACAAGGCGATGATAGGTGGTTTGGGAAAAATAGGCGACCAGAGTTTTATGTTTGTGGGCCAGCAAAAAGGGTATAATACAAAAACAAGACAATACCGCAACTTTGGAATGGCAAACCCTGAGGGTTACAGAAAAGCGTTGCGCTTAATGAAGTCGGCAGAAAAATTTGGACTTCCTGTTGTTTCATTAATAGACACCCCCGGGGCATATCCCGGCCTTGAAGCAGAAGAACGAGGGCAGGGCGAGGCAATTGCCCGCAATATACTTGAAATGTCTCGTTTAAAAGTGCCTATTATAGTTGTCATTGTGGGTGAAGGAGCCAGTGGAGGTGCATTGGGAATTGGCGTGGGAGATAAAATATTAATGCTTGAAAACACCTGGTATTCTGTAATATCCCCTGAAAGTTGTTCATCCATTTTATGGCGAAGCTGGGAATTCAAAGAACAAGCAGCTGAAGCATTAAAACTTACGGCCAATGATATGAAAAAAAATAAACTCATTGACGTGATTGTTAAAGAACCTCTGGGAGGTGCTCACAGCGACCGGGAAACCACTTTTAAAACAGTTTCAAAAGAAATTTTAAAGGCCTTTGATGAATATAAAAACTTATCCCCAAAGGATCTTGTAGAAAAAAGAATGAATAAGTATTTTGAAATGGGAGAGTTCAAAGGCTAAACAATTACAATATCGTTACTTTACAAAAATCCGTTGTATTTCAAACGGATTTTTTTATGCTTATTAACAATATTTCTTAGTTATTAACAGTTGAATTGTTGAAGACCTGTTAAGAGTTCTGCTTTAAAATAACTACCTTTGTGTTAACATTTTCTTTACATTCGCCAAATGGAAAAAGTACAGCCTCACATTGAATATTCCTCGAGAAAATCACAGGTGATTTCTCTTGAAAAAGGAAAAATACCTCCCCAGGCAGTTGATTTAGAGGAGGTTGTCTTGGGGGCTATGATGATTGATAAAAAAGGAGTAGATGAAATCATCGATTTGATCAACCCTGATGTTTTCTACCGGGAAGCCCATCAACATATATTTTCAGCCATATTTCAGCTCTTTAAAACAGGGCAGCCCATTGACTTATTAACCGTCGCATCCCAATTAAAGAAAGAAGGAAATCTGGATCTTGTGGGGGGGGAGTATTATTTGATCCAACTCACTCAAAAAGTATCTTCTTCAGCACATATTGAGTTTCATGCACGTATTATTTTACAGAAATTCATTCAGCGCAGCCTTATTAAAATTTCAAACGAAATCATTGAAGATTCTTATGATGAATCTACCGATGTTTTTGATCTTTTGGATACGGCCGAGTCTAAATTATATGAAATTACCCAGGGCAATATTAAGCGCTCTTCTGAAACAGCGCAGAACCTTGTCATACAGGCAAAGAAAAAAATTCAGGAAATTGCCAACAAACAAGGACTTTCCGGAATCCCTTCCGGATTTGACAAACTAGATAAATTAACATCGGGATGGCAACCCAGTGATTTGGTCATCATCGCAGCACGTCCCGGTATGGGTAAAACCGCCCTGACCTTATCCATGGCTCGAAATATTGCTGTGAGCAATAATATACCCGTGGCTTTCTTTTCGCTGGAAATGTCATCAGTACAGTTGATCACGAGATTGATTTCGTCAGAAACCGGATTGAGTTCTGAAAAACTGAGAACGGGCCGTCTTGAAAAGCACGAGTGGGAACAACTCAACGTAAAAGTAAAAGACCTTGAGAAAGCGCCCCTTTTTATAGATGACACACCCTCACTGTCCATTTTTGACTTGCGGGCAAAAGCAAGGCGACTGGCATCACAACATGGCATTAAAATCATCTTTGTAGATTACTTGCAATTGATGACCGCCGGAGGAAGTCAAAAAGGTGGCGGAAACCGTGAACAGGAAATTTCATCCATTTCAAGAAACTTAAAAGCCCTTGCCAAAGAACTCGATGTTCCGGTTGTGGCACTTTCACAATTATCACGTGCTGTTGAAACACGAGGGGGAACCAAAAGACCGTTGCTTTCTGACCTTCGGGAATCAGGTGCAATTGAGCAGGATGCAGATATTGTATCCTTTATTTACAGGCCTGAATACTACAAAATTGATCAATGGGATGATGAAGAACAGTCTCCCACCGAAGGGCAGGCCGAATTTATCGTAGCCAAGCACCGTAACGGTGGTCTGGATGAAATACGGTTGAAATTCATCGGAAACCTGGGTAAATTTGAAAACCTTGAAAGTTTTGATTCGCCGTTTGAATTCCATTCCCGAATGAACAATGCTGCAAACGACGACACCTTTAAACCTGATAGTCTTCCGTCACCCGATGAAGCTTTTGGAAGCTCTTTAAATGATGACTTCGCACCTGAAGATCCCGATGATGGGGTGCCATTTTAGTTAAATTGTTTTAAAGTGTTCGTCAGGACTCCTTTTTCTTTTTATCTTGCACAGATGAAAGCGTTTCTATTTATTTTTCTATTTTTCATTTCCTTCTCAGGATATTCCTCTTATATTTTAATTCCGATGGATGCAGACAGCCAGCAGGAGCATCTCAAGGCTTACGGAATAACCTATTGGGTTTTGGAAAAACAGCAAAAAGTACAATGGCTTTTAAACTACCGCGGTGGCTCGTTCCTGATGCCCGATGTTGAAGAAATCAGGCGGGAATGTCAAATAAGGGGCGTGAGTTTTGAAGTTATTTCAGACAATCAGGCTACACAAATCCTTGATGAAATTGAAAGTCCTTCCAGAAACATGAGTGCGGTACCCCTTGAAAAAGCCCCTCGTATTGCCGTTTATTCACCAAAGAGCAAAGTGCCCTGGGATGATGCCGTAACCTTGGTTTTGACGTATGCTGAAATACCATACGATGTTATTTATGACCAGGAGGTAATGGATGATCAGCTGTTATTATATGATTGGTTGCATTTGCATCATGAAGATTTCACGGGTCAGTATGGAAAATTTTATAGAGCATATCGTGCCACACCCTGGTATATTGAAGAGAAGCAAAAAGCTGAAGAGCTTGCAGCCAGCCTTGGTTTTGATAAAGTTTCTGATGCCAAACTTGCTGTTGCAACAAAAATAAGGGATTATGTAGTAGGCGGTGGTTTTATGTTTGCGATGTGCAGTGCCACAGATTCGTTTGATATTGCCCTGGCGGCAGAAGGAGTTGATATTTGTGAGCCTATGTTTGATGGTGACCCCAGTGAAGCCAATTATCAAACCAAAATTGACTACAACAAAACTTTTGCGTTTACAGATTTTATACTGGAACGCGACCCGATGGTTTATGAGTTCAGTTCTATAGATATGACCACCAAGCGTCGCATACAAAAAGAAAATGACTACTTTTCTTTAATGGACTATTCCGCTAAATGGGATCCCATTCCCACCATGTTGGTTCAAAACCACACCTCACTTGTAAAAGGTTTTATGGGCCAAACAACTTCATTTGACCGAAGGGAAATCAAAGCAAATGTATTGGTTATGGGAGAAAATAAAACAAATGCAGAAGCCCGATATATTCACGGTATCAAGGGAAAAGGTTTTTTTACGTTTTATGGAGGCCATGACCCTGAAGACTATGAACACCGTGTGGGTGATGCCCCCACAGAATTGGCTTTGCATCCCAGCTCGCCCGGATATCGTTTGATTCTAAACAATGTACTCTTTCCTGCAGCTGAAAAGAAAAAGCAAAAAACTTAATTTATTGACTTTTGGAAATCAAGTACCCTTTTATACTTGCAGAGATAGCTCAAGCTCACAACGGAAGCCTTGAAAAAGCCCATCATTATATAGATGCCCTTGCAACAACCGGGGTTGATGCAGTTAAATTCCAAACCCATATTGCCGAAGCTGAAAGCAGTATTCACGAACCCTTTCGCATCAAAATGCAAACTGCAGACAAAACCCGTTTTGATTACTGGAAGCGCATAGAGTTTTCACTCGATGAATGGAAAGAACTCAAAGCCCATTGTGATGAGGTTGGCCTTGAATTTGTCTCGTCACCTTTCAGCAATACCGCTGTTGATTTGCTTGAAGAAGTGGGGGTGAAGCGCTATAAAATTGGTTCCGGTGAAGTGAATAACTTCTTGTTGTTACAAAAAATTGCGATGACCAGCAAGCCGGTTATCCTCTCTAGTGGGATGAGTTCCTATGATGAACTGGATAAAACCGTTGCCTTCTTAAAAGCCCTCAAAACTGATTTTTCAATTTTGCAATGCACCACAAGTTATCCCGCTGTACCTTCAGAGTATGGTTTGAATGTTATTTCTGAAATGAAGAATCGCTATAAGGTTCCAGTAGGGTTTTCAGATCATTCAGCAAAAATAGAAACCTGTATTGCAGCAGTTGCAATGGGAGCTGAGATTGTTGAGTTTCACGTTAAACTGGATGAAAACGAAACAGGTCCCGATGCTTCATCATCACTCACCATTCAGGAGACTTCAACACTCGTGAAAGCAATTAAAAATATAGCCGAAGCCCTTCAACAACCGGTGAATAAAAATGACATTGCACAGTTCAGTTCGCTTAAAAATATATTTGAAAAATCACTTGCTGTCAATAAAGATATGAAAGCAGGCCATCTCATTACTTTTAATGACCTGGAAGCAAAAAAACCTAAGGGGTATGGTCTTGAAGCTTCAAGGTTTCAGGAGGTCTTGGGAAAACCGCTCAGGAGGGATAAAAAACAATGGGATTTTTTAAATTTAGATGATTTAATTTTTTGACTCTATATGCGCAATAGATTAGAAAAACATCTTTCAGAAAATTTTCCTTTTTTAAAAAAAGCATCTCTCGTTGTGGCTTGCAGTGGAGGATTGGACAGCGTTGTTCTTACATATCTCTTACACAATCTGGATTATGATATTAGTTTGGCACATTGTAATTTCTCCCTGCGTGAAGACGAAAGTGATGCAGACGAGAAATTTGTCATTAAACTTGCCAAAAAGTTAAAGGTTCCGGTATTTACCGAAACTTTTGATACAAAATTATATGCTGAAGACACTAAAGTAAGCACCCAAATGGCAGCACGGTCACTCCGGTACCAATGGTTTGATGAATTGTTGAAAATAACCGGTAAAGATTTTATTCTCACAGCACATCATATGGATGATGACCTGGAAACCTTTTTGATAAACTGCTCACGGGGAACGGGTCTAAAGGGGTTAACAGGAATTCCTGAAAGAAATGATAGGATCATCAGGCCCCTTTTAAATTTTTCAAGACAGGAAATCGCCGATTATGCTGTTCAAAAGGATATTAAATGGCGTGAAGACAGCAGCAATGCCGGCACACAATATTTACGAAATGCCCTGCGACACCGGGTAATTCCGGAATGGAAAAAGACAAACGTAGCGTTGCTTCAAAACTTTAAGACCACACAAAAGCACCTTCAGGGAAGCGAAGCGCTTATTGACGATTACATAGCCTTGATTTTCAGTTATGTTTCAGAACAAACGGAAGATGGTTACCGGTTTTCGGTTGAAAAATTAAAAAAATTGCCCAATGTCAGGGTCGTGTTGTATGAATTGTTACAAGTATTTGGTTTTTCAGAATGGGAAGATATTTATCATCTTCTGGACGCTCAAAGCGGGAAACAGGTTTTTTCTGAAGACTATGTATTGTTGAAAGACCGGGATTATTTAATACTTGCGAGTAAGGATTTTGCAAATACTGCGACTGATTCAGATGATTATATTACAATCCCAAAAGGGACAACAAAACTAGCATCACCCATTGCTTTGACCTTTGAGTCTGTTGACGAAGTTCAGGCAATAAATCCTGAAACCATATATGTAGATGCAGACGTGTTGAAGTACCCTTTGAAAATTAGGAAGTGGGAAGAGGGGGATGTTTTTTATCCTTTTGGGATGACCGGAAAAAAGAAATTAAGCAAGTTTTTTAAGGATGAAAAGTTATCTTTGCTCAACAAGCAAAAAACCCGGCTCCTTTTAAGTGATGAAAAAATAATCTGGGTAGTGGGAATGCGAGCCGACGACCGATTTAAGGTGACGCCCAAAACTAAAAACATACTAAAAATTCAACTTCAAAAATGAGTAAATATTTTGTAGCATTATTCGCTTTTTTTACTGTTTCGTTGTCGTTTTCTCAGATCCATGAGCCTACAGAATGGGTGTCTGATCTTGTTGAAGTGGGCGGGAATGAGTATGAGCTTGAAATTAAAGCTTTTATTGATGAAGGGTGGTATGTTTATTCCCAGGAAATTGATGGTGATGACGGGCCCATACCTACAGAGTTTGTTTATTATAATCAGGAAGGCAACTATGAACTTATCGGAGAAACGCTGGAGCCTTTAACAGAGCCAAAGTATGATGCGGTCTGGGATATGTTTATAAAAACAATGAGCGACACGGTGACTTTCACCCAGAAAGTCAAAGTCACAAATCCCGATCTCCATGCTATAGATTCTGAAGTGACGTTTATGGTTTGTAATGATGAACTTTGTTTACCACCGGAAACCATAGAGTTTCGGTTTGTTATCAATGAAAATGCCCCACCTGCCGAGAAAACAACGGGAAAGGAAACTTCAGAAATTGACAATAAAAATATTGAAGAAGGAGAGCAAAAGTCTGAAAAGCGAAGCCTCTGGACCATTTTTATTGTAGCCTTTCTGTTTGGGTTTACCGCGCTTTTGACACCTTGTGTTTTTCCTATGATTCCTTTGACGGTGAGCTTTTTTACAAAGCAAAGTAAATCGAGGGCACAGGGAATCAAGAACGCTATATTTTATGGAATAAGCATCGTCGTTATCTATGTTTTTCTGGGGTGGTTAATTACATTTATATTTGGCGCAGATGCATTAAACCAGCTTTCAACAGACGTTTATTTCAATCTTGCCTTTTTCTTGTTGCTGGTTGTTTTTGCTGTTTCTTTCTTTGGTGCTTTTGAGATTACCTTGCCCACATCCTGGGCAAATAAAGTTGATAAACAATCAGGTAAAGGTGGTTTCATCGGAATCTTTTTTATGGCAATGGCGCTGGCTATTGTTTCGTTTTCGTGTACCGGGCCCATTGTGGGAACATTATTGGTAGAAGCAGCAACCTCCGGGGGTATTGCACCCATTATTGGAATGCTGGGCTTTTCACTTGCACTTGCTATTCCCTTTATGCTTTTTGCACTTTTCCCGGGTTGGCTGAATTCCTTGCCAAAAAGTGGCGGATGGCTTAACAGTGTTAAAGTGGTATTAGGATTTTTGGAATTGGCTCTTGCCTTTAAATTTTTATCAAATGCAGACCTGGTACTACAAACCCATCTTTTGGAAAGGGAAGTATTTATAGCGATCTGGATAGCCATTTTTGGAGCCCTTACGTTATATCTATTCAAACAAATCAAATTACCGCACGATGAAGATTCAAAGACACTCTCTGTAGGGAGGCTTTTGTTTGGATTGGTTACACTGACTTTTACAATCTATTTGATTCCCGGACTTTGGGGGGCACCTTTGAAAATCATCAGCGGGTTTCCACCACCCATGACCTATAGTGAATCGCCCTATGGAGTGGGTAATACAAAAAGTGGGGGCATAAGTTCCTTTGAGGATGGAATGCCTGAAGGGGCCAAACCCGGGCCGCACGATATCCTTTCATTTATAGACTACGAGAAAGGCGTGGAATATGCAAAAAAAGTAAACAAGCCCATTTTGATTGACTTTACAGGACATGCCTGTGTGAATTGCAGAAAAATGGAAGAACGTGTGTGGGCTGAACCTCAAATATTGAGTATATTAAAAAATGAGATTGTATTGATATCGCTCTATGTGGATGAAAGAAAAAACCTTCCGGAACATGAACAATACACAAGTCCCACAACCGGAAAAAAAATAAAGACAGTTGGTAATAAATGGAGCGATTTCCAGATTAAAAACTATAAGATGAATGCCCAACCCTATTATGTTTTGATTAATTTGGAAGAAGAAACATTAAACAAACCTGTGGGATATATGCCCGATGTAGAAGATTATGAATCGTGGTTACGGGAAGGAATAGACGCCTTTTAAGTTATAAATTACCAAAAAGCGCAACAAAAATTAATTTGTTGCGCTTAGCTAAGCTTAGTAAAATATTTAATGAATTTTCTACACTCTAAAAAAGAAAAATTATCATCCCCACAATAATTTAACTAAAAACGAATGTAGTTTTTTACTAATTCTTCTACAAATATACATGAAATCAATTTCGAAATCAATACGTACTAATACGTAAGTTTTATATTTCTGAATAAGGTTATGTTAATAAAATATTAAGGGAATTTTAACCAAAATCTTTCCTAATAATAAAAAATCATTAAATTAGCAAAAAAAAATTGTTATCCATTTTAAACTTCTAAAGTTATGAAAATTATTACCAAAATTACTTTTGGTGTTTTTGCATTTATCTTTACGTTATCAGTGTATGCTCAAACTCCCCAAGAGAGACAGAAAATTATTTCAAGTTATAATATACAGCTTTTAAACCAGCTTCAAGCAGATACAGAAGCTGATTATCAAAGAAAAAGACAAGAAGCATTAGCTCTTGCTGAAATTTATAACTGGCCGGAAACATATGAAACAGATAACGGTGGTTCAGCACTTTTGGTTGATGTTATCGATGAGACTTATCCGGTTTATCTTGAAACTACAAATTTCGGTGCCGCTATTACCGCAAGAGCAGACAAGTTATATCCGGGAGGTTTACTAGGATTAGACCTTCAGGGACAAGACATGTTGATTGGAGTTTGGGATGGTGGAAGGACCAGAGAAACACACCAACTTTTAGAGGGACGTGCAGTTCAAATTGATGGAGCATCCAGTTTTAGTAGCCACGCTACACATGTTACAGGAACTATCATAGGTTCAGGAGCTTTTCAATCTGGAAATGCTCAGGGTATGGCTCCACTGGCTGAAACAGTGAATTCTGATTTTAGCAATGACATTTCTGAAGTTATTGCTGCAAACACAACATATGGATTACTTGTCTCCAATCACTCTTATGGCGTCCCTGCTGATCAAGTTCCTGCCTGGTATTTAGGCTATTATGATTCTACAGCACGAATTTATGACCAAATTCAATACACGACTCCATATTTTTTACCGGTTTTTGCCGCAGGTAATGCCAGAAATACTAATCACCCCAATCAAGGTGATGGTGGCTTTGATATATTAACGGGTCATTCTGTAGCAAAAAACAATCTGGTTGTTGCTGCATCTTTTCAAGTCCCAAATTACACCGGACCTGCATCTGTATCCATGTCTCCGTTCAGTAGCTGGGGACCAACAGACGATGGAAGAATCAAACCGGATATTACTGCTAAAGGAGTAAATACTTTCTCATCTACAGCTGTATCAAATGCATCTTATTCTTCATTTTCAGGAACATCAATGGCAGCACCTAGTGTTGCTGGCGTTTTAGCATTGCTGCAGGAGCATTATAATAATATCAACAACCAATTTATGCTCTCATCAACATTGCGTGGACTTGTTTTACATACTGCAGACGAAGCAGGCGCTCACCCTGGGCCAGATTACCGTTTTGGCTGGGGCTTAATAAATGCTGAACGTGCTGCAGAAGTCATTACAAACAGAGGAACAACATCAGTTATAGCAGAATATACCTTAACAGAAGGTGAGGTATTGGAATTTAGTGGTAGTTCAATTCCCGGAGAGCGCTTAGTAGCCTCAATCACCTGGACAGACAGACAAGGAAATATATTGCCTCAAGGTAATGAAGATGTTGATACACCCAGTTTAATCAATGATCTTGATTTACGGGTAATTAATGAAAACGATGACGAATTCTTTCCTTGGATATTGGATCATACAAATTTTGGTGCGGCAGCTACAACTGGAGATAACTTTAGAGATAATATAGAAAAAGTAGAAATTGATGATCCAAGTGGTGACTATGTTTTCAGAGTGACACACAAAGGAGAACTGTGGAGTGATGAACAGGTAGTTTCTATAATTATATCAGGAGTAGAAAATGTAGTTTTAAGCAACCCTGAAAATGATTTTGTCTCAGCCTCTATTTTTCCAAATCCTGCACAAAATGAACTCAACATTCGTGCTATCACCCAGATTTCCCAGGTTGAAATTATGAACCTGTTAGGGCAATCCTTCGGTGTTACCGATGTTAATGCAAATACTACAAAACTTGATATATCAAATTTAAATACAGGGACTTACTTTGTAAGGGTTACCATTGATAATGCAAGTAAAGTGTACAAGTTTATTAAAAAATAAGTTTTTAAATATCATATAGCAAACCTCCCCTAAATAGTTTTAGGGGAGGTTTTTTTTTGAAAAAGTTTTTATCTTTAATGAAAAGAAAATTATATGTTGACTAAAATTTATGGAAGTGCTTTTTTTGGAGTTGAAGCAACGACAATCACTATAGAAGTTAATGTGGGAACCGCAGGTGTGGGGTATCATCTTGTGGGACTTCCGGATAATGCTATCAGGGAAAGTAATTTTAGAATAGCAGCAGCATTCCAAAACAACGGATATAAAATTCCGGGGAAGAAAATCACCTTGAATATGGCACCTGCAGACCTCCGCAAAGAAGGGTCTGCTTATGACCTTCCACTGGCTATTGGCATTCTCGCTGCCACAGAACAAATACAATTAAAAAACAACCCGGATGATTATATCATAATGGGTGAGTTGTCCCTTGACGGAAATGTACAGTCCATACGTGGTGCTTTACCCATTGCTTTCAAAGCGAAAGAAGAAGGGTTTAAAGGCTTTATTCTCCCAAAACAAAACGCAAAAGAAGCTGCAATCGTTGAGGGTTTGGAAGTTTATGGAGTCGATACCATCAGTGAAGTAATAGATTTTTTTGATAAGGATATCCCTATTGAACAAACCATCGTTGATATCAGGGCAGAATTTTACGAGCATTTAAACCATCCTGAATTTGATTTTTCTGACGTTAAAGGGCAGGAGTCCATTAAGCGCTGTATGGAAATTGCAGCAGCAGGAGGACACAATATCATATTAATAGGCCCTCCGGGATCCGGAAAAACCATGCTGGCCAAAAGGCTTCCTTCCATTCTGCCTCCCATGACTTTGACAGAAGCACTTGAAACAACCAAGATACACAGTGTTGCCGGAAGGACAAAAGACCACTCAGGAATTATGACACAACGTCCATTTAGGAGCCCGCACCACACAATTAGTGATGTAGCCCTGGTGGGTGGCGGTGCATACCCACAGCCCGGTGAGATATCACTGTCTCATAATGGTGTACTTTTTCTAGATGAATTACCCGAATTTAAACGCGGCGTGCTTGAGGTAATGCGACAGCCACTTGAAGACAGGGAAGTTACTATCTCAAGGGCAAAATTTACAGTAACATACCCCAGTAGTTTTATGTTGGTAGCCAGTATGAATCCAAGTCCGGGTGGGTATTTTAATGACCCTGAGGCTCCGGTAACTTCTTCCCCGGCAGAAATGCAACGATATCTTAGTAAAATTTCGGGGCCTTTGCTCGACCGTATTGATATCCATATTGAAGTAAATCCGGTTCCTTTTGAAAAGTTAAGTGAGGAGCGTAAGGGTGAAAGCAGTATTGTGATCAGGGAACGCGTGACCAAAGCACGGGAAATTCAAACACATCGTTTTGCAGATAGTGAAACCATTCACTACAATGCTCAAATGGGCGTAAAACAAATTAGGAACCACTGTAAACTTGACGATGCTTCACTGGCTTTGCTGAAAACAGCGATGGAACGTTTAAATCTCTCTGCAAGGGCCTATGATAGAATATTGAAAGTAGCGCGCACCATCGCAGATCTTGAAGGCAGTGAACCCATCACAGGAACGCATATCTCTGAAGCAATTCAATACAGAAGCCTTGACAGGGATGGCTGGTTTGGCTAAGCGTTAAATAGATATTAAAAAATTTTTATTATCAATTTTACGAGTATATTTATTCATTCACTTTATTTAAAAAAAATGGACATCCTTCAGCAAGCACCTAAAATTGAACTAAGAAACCTCGTTGTTTCAGATTATATTGAACTCAAAAAGTCAATGATTGAGTCTTACCATGGCATGGCTGAAGACTATTGGACTGAGAAAGAAATAAAGTTATTACTCAAAAAATTTCCGCAAGGGCAACTTTGTATTGAAATTGACGGCAGAATAGTGGGCTGTGCCCTCAGTATAATCGTCAAGGCTTCAAAATTTGAAGACGACCACTCTTACAAACAAATAACAGGTAACTTCACGTTCAATACCCACAACGACGAGGGCGACGTGCTCTATGGTATAGATGTCTTTATACATCCTGAATTCAGGGGGTTACGACTTGGCAGAAGGCTTTATGAAGCCCGTAAGGAACTCTGTGAGCAACTTAATTTGCGCTCCATAGTTTTTGGTGGAAGGATCCCAAATTATAACAAATATGCAGATGAGCTTACGCCAAAAGAATATATTGAAAAGGTAAAGCGCAAAGAAGTAGATGACCCGGTATTGCTGTTTCAACTGGCAAATGATTTTCACGTGCGCAAGGTATTAAAAGGATATTTGGACGGAGATGCAGAATCCAGGGAATATGCAGTCCTGATGGAATGGATCAATATTTATTACGTCAAGTCAACCAAGATTCTTGATTCTGCAAAAAAGGTTGTTCGTTTAGGTCTCGTTCAGTGGCAAATGCGCCTTTTTAAAAACTTTGATGCGGTGGTGAATCAGATTGAATTTTTTGTTGATGCCATTTCAGATTATCAGAGTGACTTTGTCCTTTTTCCGGAGTTTTTCAATGCTCCCTTGATGGCAGATTTTAATGATTTAAAGGAAGCAGAAGCCATCAGAAAACTTTCAGAATACACTGAGCCCCTTTTGGAAAAGTTCCGGGAGTTTGCCATTTCATATAATATCAATATCATTACCGGAAGCATGCCGCAAAAAGAAGGAGAACACCTTTATAATGTTGGGTTTGTCTGTCGTCGCGACGGAAGTTATGAACGCTATGAAAAACTGCACATTACCCCTGCGGAGGAATCAGCGTGGGGGATTAAAGGCGGAAACAGGATACAGGCTATAGATACAGATTGTGGAAAAATAGGCGTTTTGATTTGCTATGATGTAGAATTTCCCGAAGTATCAAGACTGCTTGCTGATGAAGGTATGAACATTCTTTTTGTTCCATTTATGACAGACACCCAGAATGGTTATGAACGCGTGCGCAACTGTGCCAAGGCCCGTGCCATTGAAAATGAATGTTATGTTGCCATTGCCGGTAATGTGGGTAATTTGCCCAAGGTAAATAACATGGATATTCAATATGCTCAAAGTGCCGTGTTTACACCTTCAGATTTTGCGTTTCCGGTAAACGGGATTAAAGCTGAAGCAACACCCAATACTGAAAGTACTTTAATTGCTGATGTTGATATGGATTTGCTTAAGGAATTACATACATTCGGAAGTGTTAGAAACATGAAAGACAGAAGGCTTGATCTCTACCAATTAAGAAAGAAAAAGCAAAAAGATTCCTGATTTTAAAAGAATTTAGACAATCTTTTTATCCACTTGGCTTTGTTATTATAAGGTGCATAACGCAACGGAATATCAAGCCAGGTTGCCCTTTTGGTAATTGCTTTTTGGTGTGAAAACGTTTCAAAACTATGTTTTCCATGATAGGCACCCATGCCGCTGTTCCCAATTCCGCCGAAGGGCAATCTGGGATTTACGATATGCACCAGGGTATCGTTAATGGTCCCACCACCAAACGCATATTTCTTAATTATTTTTTCACTAAATGATTTTTTGGAGCTAAAAACATACAGCGCCAAAGGGTTTGGATATTTGTGCAGTACCAAATCAATGTCTTTTTCACTTTGATAAATCAATACCGGAAGGATGGGACCAAAAATTTCATCTTTCATGACCTCACTGTGCAGTGATGGGTTGAGAAGAATTGTGGGCTCAATAAACAAATCGTCAAGGTCTGAACCACCACCTGTAATCACTTTATCTTCGGGGATGAGCGACACCAATCTTTTGAAATTGGATTCATTGATGATACGGGGGTAATCTTTGGAAAACTTTGGGGTTTTTCCATATGCCCGTTCAATTTCCTTTTGCAGGGCAGTCAGGAATTTCTTTTCTATTTTTTCGTGCACCAAAAGATAATCTGGCGCGATGCAGGTTTGCCCGGCATTGATGAATTTTCCTGAAACAATGCGCTTAACGGCTGTGCTTACTTTAGCACTTTCATCAACAATACACGGGTTTTTTCCACCAAGCTCGAGGGTGTTGGGGGTCAGGTTTTCTGCAATGGCCTTTGCAACTATTTTACCTACTTTAACACTTCCGGTAAAAAAAACATAATCCCATTTTTCCTTCAATAAATTTTGAGCAGTCTCAACACCTCCCTGAATTACTTTAACATGTTCCGGAGGGAAAACTTCTTTTATGATGATCTCAATGACTGAAGATATTTCCGGGGTGAGTTCGCTGGGCTTAACAATGGCCGTATTTCCTGCAGCAATGGCACCAATCAAAGGTGATATTGCCAATTGAAAGGGATAGTTCCAGGGAGCAATGATGAGCACTGTGCCATAGGGTTCATAATAGATAAAGTCTTTGGATGGGTAGTTAAAAAATGAAGGCTTGACAGGTTTTGTTCTGGACCAGTTTTTAATATTTTTGATGGTAAACTTTATTTCCTTTTCAATGAGGGTTGTTTCTGTGACAATGGTTTCAAATGCAGGCTTTTTAAAATCCTTATAAAGTGCATCACAAATGGTTTTCTCTCTTTTTTTTACGGCTTTTAGCAGTTTTTTCAAAGCGTCAATCCTGAAAGCTACATTTTTGGTTTTTCCGGTTTGGAAAAAGTTTTTTTGTAATTGTACACTTTCAGAGATGTTTTTGCTTTCAACCATTATGAGAATTACTATCTTTAGCTAAGCACTAAGATAATCAATTAAAAAATCCATAGCAATGTTAAGAATAATATTTTATGAGTTTGCTTAGCTTTGAAAATCAATGAAAAATATATTGCGTAATATTGGGCCCGGGACACTTGTAGCTGCAGCTTTTATAGGTCCGGGTACCCTGACTGTCTGCACTCTTGCCGGGGTTCAGTTTGGTTTTACATTGCTTTGGGCCATGGGCCTTTCAATTATAGCCACACTCGTTTTACAGGAAATGGCCATGCGCCTGGGCCTGGTTTATGGGAAGGGGCTTGCTGACACCATCAAAGACCAAATTTCAAATAAGGTCCTTAAAATTTTGGCACTTGTACTTATTCTCTCGGCCATTGTGGTGGGAAATGCTGCTTATGAAGCCGGGAATATAAGCGGTGGGGTTCTGGGAGTTGAAACCTTTGTAAACAGCTCTACACTATCTATGATGGGTTTACAAATCAATTATTTGAGCTTGATTGTGGGCGGGATTGCTTTTCTTTTGCTTTATATAGGAAACTATAAAGTTATTGAACGGGTTTTGGTTGTGCTTGTTATATTGATGAGTTTGTCATTTATAATCACTGCCTGGCTGACCCATCCTGATTTTAATGCAATTTTAAAAGGCCTTTTTAAACCCGAAATACCCGAGCAAGGGTTTTTAATGATTCTAGGTCTGGTGGGCACCACTGTCGTGCCTTATAATTTGTTTTTACACGCTGCAATTGTCAAAGTGAAGTGGCAGGACAAATCACAGTTGAAAGCGGCAAGGATTGATTCATACATATCCATAATATTGGGAGGTATTGTCTCTATGGCGATTATTGTTTGTGCTGCAGCCATACAGGGAACACCAATAGAAAACGCTTCTGATCTGGCAAAAGGAATCGAGCCGTTATATGGGTCATTTTCAAAATACATACTGAGTTTAGGTTTGTTTGCTGCCGGAATAACATCTGCGATAACAGCCCCTCTGGCAGCCGCATATGTTGCCAATGAATGTTTCGGGTGGAAACCCTCCTTAAAATCTTTACGGTTTAGGATAGTGTGGATGACGATTCTCTTTCTTGGGATCATTGTTTCCTCAATTGGCTATAGACCTATTGAAATCATCAAGTTTGCTCAAATTACAAACGGCATATTACTCCCGGTCATTGTTGGATTTTTACTCTGGGTGGTTAATAAAAGGGCTGTTTTAGGAACCAATATAAACTCATTATTCCAAAATGCTCTGGGTGTAGCTATTTTTATAACTACTATAATTCTAGGATTGCGAAGTTTGGAAAAGGTATTTCAGATTACCATATTTTAATTTTTAAATGAATGCAAAAAGCAATTGACATCAATGCAGATCTTGGGGAAGGCTATTGTCATGACGACAGTATCATGCCGTTAATATCTTCCTGTAATATTGCATGTGGAGGACACTATGGTGATGAGAATTCAATAATAAAAGCACTACATCTGGCTAAAAAATATAAGGTGAAAGTGGGCGCGCACCCTTCATATCCTGACAGGGAAGGCTTTGGCAGGAAAACCCTAAACATTTCCGGACAAGAGTTGATAGATTCCCTGCTTTCTCAACTCCGGCTGATGGATAGTCTTTGCGAAAAAAATGATGTTGTGTTAAACCATGTGAAACTTCACGGGGCATTGTACAATGTTGCAACAATTGATGAGGAGGTTTCCCGGGCAGTTTTGGAAGCACTCCTGATCTTTGATAAAAAAATTGAAATTTATGTTCCTTATCATTCCGTTTTACATCATCTGGTGAAAGGTACTTTTCCTGTAAAGTTTGAAGCGTTTATTGACAGGCGATATAATGATGATGGTAACCTGGTTCACCGAAGCCATCAAAATGCTTTGATTCGTGATCCAAAAACAGCTTGGAAACAATTGTTCCAAATCTATAAAAATAGTTCTGTGACATCTGTTCAAGGAAAAGAGATAGTAGTGCATGCAGGCACTTTTTGCATTCATGGAGATCAGGAAAATGCCGTAGAAATTCTTGAATATATTCATACTGAACTAAAAAGAAATAAAATAAGATTGTGTTGAACCCAAAACCAAAAATACAACGCTTTGGTGACAGAGCTTTTTTACTTGAATGGAATCAGGAAATTTCTGAGGAAATGTATCATCATATCATAAAAGTCAGAGATTTGATATGGCGTTCGCTGGGAGAAGAAGTACTGGAAATGGTTCCCGCATTTCATTCCCTGACTGTTTTTTTAAAGCCGGAAGCCGATGTTTCCAATTTTTTGGACAGGATTGAGGCAATAATTGATACAAAAGATTTTCAACATGATATAAATAAAGTACTTATCACCATACCTGTTTGTTATGATGCCCCTTTTTCTTTGGATATTGAAGAACTTGCTCATAAAAAAGAGATTTCAATTCCTGAAATAATAGTCTTGCATACTGCACCTGTTTACTTTGTTCATTTTCTTGGGTTTTTGCCGGGATTCCCTTATTTGGGAGGCTTGGATAAGCGCCTACATTGCCCTCGTAAAAAGGAGCCGCGGCAATTTATTTCAAAAGGTTCTGTGGGAATTGGTGGTAATCAAACCGGGATATATACTTCAAATTCGCCTGGTGGGTGGAATATCATAGGAAAATCTCCCCTGAAATTCTTTGATGTAACCAAAGAAAATTCGGCATTGATACAGGCAGGAAATTATGTGAAGTTTGAAAAAATTAGTCAAGAGCAGTACAGGGAAATAGAAAGCCAGGTTGTAACCGGAGATTATAACTTAAAAAAAAAGTTGAATGATTAAAGTAGTTTCAACAGGATTGCAAACCAGCATTCAGGATCTTGGACGCTATGGGTACCGGTATATTGGTGTTCCCTGCAGCGGGACAATGGACAAGAAATCTGCTGTACTGGCAAACCACTTGCTGGGCAATGATGCTACAGCGCCTTTGTTGGAATTTGGTCATCAGGGTCCGGTGTTGCAATTTATGGAAGATACAGAAATAGCTATTACCGGAGCGGGTTTCAATCCATCAGTATCAGGTGAACTTTTTGCATTGAACAAACGTCTTTTTATTGAAAAAGGGAGTGTCATGAGTTTTGGCCTTGCATCTTCTGGTGTATGGGCTTATATAGCCGTGCGCGGAGGGTTTTTGGTTGAAAGAGTATTGCAAAGTTCAAGTTTTCATTCTTTGATTTCGCCAGAGCTTTCCATTCAAAAAGGAACTGTTTTAAAAAATAAAGCATTTGAAAAAAGGATCAATAGAAAAAACGCTGTTTTAAGGGCTTCAACCCATTATTTTAAGCAACATGAAATTGAGGTTTACAGGGGTCCGGAGTTTGCAACTCTTAATAAAAGCCATCAAAGAGAATTAGCTATTAGTGCTTTTACAATCTCAGGACAAAGCAATAGAATGGCAACCGTTTTAGATCATAAACTGAAATTATCAGCTCCTGAAATTATTACATCGGCAGTACAGCCCGGAACTGTACAGTTAACCCCTTCAGGAAAAATGTTGGTTTTGATGAGGGATGCCCAGACCACGGGAGGATATGCCAGGGTTTTACAACTAACAGAAGAAGCAATTTCGATACTTTCACAGAAAAGAACTGGGGATTCAGTAGTATTCAAATTATTATAATACAGGAAAAACCCTGAAAAAAAGAGGATTTTTCCTGTTTTTTTGTAAGGAAAAAGCATTGAATATATATATTTTGTAGCTTTGAGAATAAACTAAAAAATCAAAACCATGTCAAAACCAACCAAATGCATTCCGGTAGATACTGCAAAAACCTTGCACGAAAATTGGATTAATACCCGACAAGAAGCTATAGATAGAGCTATTGGAGAAGAAGACAACCGCAGTTGTTTTTATACAGTTGCTGAGCTCAAAGAATATCTTGATTATGTCACAGAAATGTCAAACGAGCAGAATATAACTAATCCCGGTATCCGGCTTTATTTTGCCGCATACAACCAGGATTCAAATAAAAAAGCAACAATTTTTCTTGCCCCCACTGTGGGCGATACCCATAATACAGAGAACAATTATAATATTGATCCATTTAATTTTGGATCTGCCGGTCATCCACCGCTAGATTATTAATGCAAGATTTTATACATTATTTATTATCAGGGTCGATCTATATTTTTAGTATAGAGTTCCTTGCTGCTCTGGCAGGTATTTATTATTTAAAGAATACAAAAGCCACAAAATGGGATTACTATTTTGTGGTTTACCTGTGGATAACTATTATTGTTGAAATTACGGGTTTGTATTCTACGATTGGATATTATTCAGACTACAAGTACTTTTCATTTGTGGAGTATACCGGGTTTAGAGCTAACTTTTGGCTTTTTAATATCTATGCCATTTTTGCCTTTTCTTTTTTGTCACTATATTACAGATCATTATTAAGCTCAAAAACTTCGCAAAAAATACTAAAATTCCTCACGGGACTTTATATTGTTGTTTCTCTGTTAATGCTTTTTTCCTCAGATGTTTTTTTTAATGGATTCTCTAAATTTTCTTTTTTTTCAGGAGTATTGATTCTTTTATTAAGTGTATTTATGTATTACTATGAACTTCTACTGACTGATAAAATATTAAACCTTAAATACAACCTTTCCTTTTATTTTTCAGTCGGGTTAATCATATTTTATGTTTGTCTCACCCCATTGACATTTTTGTCTGATTATTTGGCTTCAGAGAATGGATTGTTTTTAAAACTCTTTGAAAACTTTAAGCTTTACGGAAATTTATTCCTATATTCTACTTTTATTTTAGCGTTTTTAATATGCTCGAAAAAGAACAAATCCTCTTAATAATATATTTGATTTCGGTCATTTTATTTGTGCTTGCTTTTGTAGTGATTTTTTTTGTTTTTTTTCAGAAGCGAAAAAATAAAATGCTCATTGATAAATTTGAAGCTGAACGTAAATTTGAAAAAGAGATTGCATCCACAAAAATTGAAATTCAGGAACAAACACTTAAAAATGTTGCCTGGGAACTCCATGACAATATTGGGCAGTTACTTTCTGTAGTAAACATGCAACTCAATATGATAAAAGGCCACGCAACAGATAACATGATCGCCTCTATTGATGAGACCAAAGATGTGGTAAATACTACCGTTCAAGAGGTGAGAACACTCTCAAAAACATTAAATAATGAAGCAATTCAAAAAAACGGTTTTTTTCGGTCTCTCGAAATAGAACTGGAGCGTTTCAACCGTCTTAAATATCTTGATGCACATTTCTCCAGACAGGGAGATATCCCTAAAATTCCACCGGAAGTGGAAATTATACTTTTTAGAATATTACAAGAATTTTTCTCAAATGTGGTTCGGCATTCAAGGGCTAAAAGTCTGGATGTTGTTATATCCGGTGATGCTGAAAAGCTTGTCCTCTCAGCAAAAGACGACGGAATAGGTTTTGACGTAAACATGAAAATTGAAAGTTCAGGCTTACAAAACATGAAGAACAGGGCTGTATTGTTGGGAGCAGAATATAATCTTATATCTCACATTGGAAAAGGAACTGAATTAAAACTCATTTATTATTATTCCCCAAATGAAAACTAAACCCCCATATCACATTGCAATTGTTGATGACCACGCATTGTTTGCCAAATCACTTGAAAAGCTAATTGATTCTTTTGAAGAGTTTGAAGTAGTTTTTCATGCCATCAACGGACTTGATTTACAGAATAAATTAAAGGTAAGTGAGCTTTTGCCTGATGTAATTCTACTCGACATTAATATGCCTGTAATGAATGGACTTGAAACCATGGAGTGGCTTTCAGGACAACATCCCGAAATAAATGTTCTGGCATTAACGATGGAAGACGAAGAAAGTCTGATGATTAAAATGATTCGCAAGGGTGCCAGTGGTTACTTATTAAAGGATATCTACCCTGATGTTTTAAAGGCAGCAATATTTGAAGTAATTCAAAAAGGATTTTACTATACTGAAAAAGTAAACACAGCCTTGATGGGTGCTTTGCATACAAAAGAAAAGCCTGTTGAAAATTCAAAACTTAAGAAAAAAGAAATCACCTTCATAAAACTCGCCAGTACTGAAATGACATACAAAGAAATCGCGGAAGAAATGAACCTCAGCCCCAAGACCATCGACGGATACCGGCAAGAACTCTTTAATAAACTTGAGCTTAAAAACAGGGTGGGGCTGGTATTATATGCTATGAAAAATAATTTAATAGATTAATCGATACACGAATTCCAAAGCGGGTCAATGGGTGGTGGTGCCAGAATGTTAAGCTCTTCTTTTTGAACAGGGTGAATGAGTTTTAATTTTCTAGCGTGCAGGTGAATACTTCCATCAGGGTTGCTTCGGTCAAAACCATATTTTAAATCCCCTTTTATAGGGCACTCAACGGCGCTGAGCTGACTTCTTATTTGATGATGCCTTCCTGTGTGAAGCTCAATTTCCAAGAGGTAATAATTGTCTAATTTCTTAAGTACCTGATATTCTAAAACGGCTTTTTTACTCTCCGGAACTTCTTTCAGATGGGCATAAGACTTATTTTGTTTTGCATTACGCTTTAAGAAATGTGTAAGAATATCCTGAGCTTTTGGTGGTCTGTTTTTTACTAGTGCCCAATAGGTCTTTTGAGTTTCCCGTTCTTTAAATAGTTTATTTAAGCGTGTGAGTGCTTTTGAAGTTTTAGCAAAGAGAACAACTCCCGTAGTGGGTCTGTCAAGCCGGTGTACAACGCCAAGATAGACGGCGCCGGGTTTATTATATTTTTCGGCGATATATTCTTTGACAACTTCGCTTAACGGTTTGTCTCCCGTTTTATCACCCTGAACCAAATCTCCTGCCCGTTTGTTGACCGCAATCAAATGATTGTCTTCAAAGAGTATTTGAAGATTGTTTTTATGGGTTACGGTCTTGCTCAATACTGTTCACTCTTATTGGGAAAATCTCCTGATTTTACATCATTTGAATAATTTTGGAGCGCCCGGGTCATTTCTGTATGTAAATCTAAATAGCGTCTCAAAAAGCGGGGGCTGAATTCCTGATTCATGCCCAGCATATCATGAATTACCAATACCTGACCATCAACGCTGCCACCTGCACCAATACCTATTACCGGAATACTGATGCTTTTTGCAACTTCTTCAGCCAGTGATGCCGGCACTTTTTCAAGAACAATAGCAAAGCAACCCAGCTTTTCAAGAAGCAACGCATCTTCTTTAAGCTGCTGTGCTTCAGAGTCTTCTTTGGCCCTTACAGTGTAGGTTCCAAACTTATAAATAGATTGAGGTGTGAGTCCCAAGTGTCCCATCACGGGAATACCTGCATTTAAAATGCGTTTTATGGAATCTTTTATTTCTTTACCACCTTCCATTTTTACGGCATGACCACCACTTTCCTTCATAATCCTGATCGCTGAACGTAATGCTTCTTTAGCATCACTTTGATAACTTCCAAAAGGTAAATCAACCACTACAAGACTTCGCTTAATTGCTCTGACGACAGATGCAGCATGGTATATCATTTGATCCAGGGTGATGGGTAATGTGGTCTCGTGACCTGCCATAACATTTGAAGCAGAATCTCCCACCAAAATCACATCAATGCCGGCACCATCTACAATCTGGGCCATTGTGAAATCATATGCTGTTAGCATACTTATCTTTTCACCCCTTGACTTCATATCTACCACGGTTTTGGTAGTGATGCGTTTGTATTCTTTTTTTGCGACAGACATAGTTTTATTTTTGAAAGAGTAAAGGTAGTAAATAAGTAAACTAGTTTCAAAATCAATTCTTTGTGCCTTTCCTAAAACTAGTCGTGTGATTATTCTATTAAGTAATAAAAAAATCACTAAATTTGTTTTATCCCCATAAATTTTTGCCCCTCAATAATTTATAATTAATAAAAGCAATATTAAACTATGCGTTTTAATATAAAGGGGAATTTGCCACTATTGCTATCCCTAATTTTTTTCTCCTTTCTCCAAGGTCAAAATACTACTCCAAAAGATATGTCCCGGGAATATCTGGGAGCCGCTTTTGATATGAGAAGAATTGACCCTCTAGATTTAACAAAACCCACGTTGTATCAGGAGAATTTACCACAAATTGTCATACCCAATCAAAGGTTAAAAAAAGCACTTGACAAGACTACCACTTCTGATATTCTATATGTTTCAAACACATATGATTTTGAGCAAAAAATTTTAAAATCTGATACAATTTCAAATTTATATTTAAGTGAAAACAGTCAATTGTTTAATAAAAATCTATTGAACAATGTGTCACAGCCTGTTTTGGCTTATTCAACAACAAGAATGGAAACCCGAAAAGAAAGTTTTGCGCAAAAAGGTTGGGCCTTGGATAGTTTGTTTATAGAAGCCGTTGACAAGCTTTTCGAAGATCTTACAGTTCCCGGCTTTGTGCATCGTTTTGGAACACATTATGCTTCTGAAGTGATCTTTGGAGGAAATTTTACAACTCGTTTGACTATCAACAAAAATGAATTTATTTACTCTCCTTATGATGACGTTTTATTTAAAAACAAGACACGAAAATATATTGATTCCTTTCAAGAAAATGAACCATTTAACGATCCTTTTTTAAACGTTCAGAACAGCGTCAACATCGTTTTAGGAGGGAATGAAAGCAGTAATAAATTATCAGACTGGAAGACCACTATTACAAATAATGAAAAACCAATTGACATAAACTTACTTCGAATTAGCCGTTTACTCACAAAGGAAAATTTTCCTGAAGATACTGAAATTGAGCGCAAGCGCGTGGCACTTGATTTATATGTCAATTTCATAGAGAGCAGCTTAAAACAAAAAATAAAAAAGCCTCAGGAAGGAGACTACTTTACCAAATTTGCCATACCGTTCAAACAAAGATTAATTTCTATTGTTAAAAAGTCATCCGGCAAGGAAAAGGATAATACCTCTCCATACACAGGCGATTTGTTTTTTGGGGGATTTACAAGTAAAGAATCACCCATATTTACGTCACCTGTTATTGATCGTGGGGGAGTGAGTTTACAAACCTTGATTACAGATGAAGTAATTCAGGTCAACAAAGTAATTGAATACATTGTGCCACATACTGAATTTGATAAAGGCTTTGCCAATGTATGGGATGACTCACAAAAACTCATAAAGGGAGTAGGCAGGACAACTTATGAAGTTAGCGGAGCAGAGGATACACGTGTTTATTTCAAAGAGGCTCTTCGTGAAAAGGTATACAAAACAATTAATTTGACCACAATTGACAGTGATCTTTATGAGGTGGTTTATAGCCTGGAACACGTGAATGTTTCAAATGAATTAAGGCAATTACAATCCAGGCAAAATTATGTGATGGATTCTGAATTAATAGCTGCCGCATCAAACGGAAACATAAAAAAACTTGAAGATTATCATATAAATGGAGTAAGTCTTCAGGTAAAAGGACTTGTAAGAGCTGCAATTATTAGTTTACAGCCTCCTATATTTTTCAACAATTTGTTTGATTTGGGTGTAAAACCCACCCTGGAAGATTTGGATCTGCTTTTTGATACAGATTATTACAACCGTGAGGTGGCCTTGATTTTCCTTGAACGCGGCGCCAAGCCCAAAAACAACATGCTTTTCAAAGCAGTGGCATACAGATCACCAAATGTTGTAAAAGCCCTGATCAGGGAAGGAGCAGAACCTGCCAATAACGATTTGGATTATGCAATTCAATTAAAAGACTTAAAGCTCGTGAGTGCACTCACCGGTAAAGAAGTTGTGAGTATTAGCGGAAACCAAATTTCCTACAGGGAAAATGATCAAATTATAAAACCTCAAAAAACAATTGAAGAGTATGTAGTGCGTAAAGGCGATTACTTAGGCAAAATAGCAAACATGTACAATGTTACTGTAAAAGACTTAAGAGCCTGGAATGAATTAAAATCAAATACCATATTTGTAAATCAAAAAATTAAAATATACCTTAATAATGATGTTGCAACAGCAAAAGATATTTCAATTTCCTCTAAAGAGGCTGACACCATTCCGGAGGGTTCTGAGTTGATATATGTTGTAAAACAGGGAGATTTCCTGGGCAAAATAGCTCAAGAGCATAAGGTGACGGTCGGTTCCCTGAAAAAGTGGAACAACTTGACTTCTGACAATTTAAATGCAGGTCAAAAACTCACTATTTTTACAATGAATGCAAATATTCAAGCTCCTGACAGTCAAAATGCTCCCCTATCAACCGCAAGTGTTAATCCGCCAAAAAATATTACTACAAAAACCGACATATCAGAAAAAACAGAAGACTCTGTCAATGAGCTTTCTGAAGCGGTTTCATTAGAAAATTTTATCATAGACAAAGAGCACTCAATCGAAGACATATATTTAGCTGTTAATCAAGAGAATGAAGCATTGGCTGTCAAATTGATTGAAAGACTTAAAACAAAGGATGAGATGTTAATGCAATCTGCTATTAGAAAAGAACAACAACAAGTTGTTGAAGCGTTGCTTAAAAACGGTACAGACCCAAATCAGGGAATTGATCTGGCAATATATTATAGGCAATTGTCCATTTTAAAAAAATTACTGGAAAATAATAAGACTAAAATAACTCAAAATGAAATCAATTTAGCAATCAAAACAGAGTTCCCGGAAGCTTTCAGGTTATTTATAGACAAAGGGGTTGACCCCACAATTTTATATAACGGTGAATCTGCAATACACCAAATTGTTCTGTCATATAGTCAAAGTAGAAAAGAAATGCTTTCTTATATTTTGGACAAGGGATACTCGATAAATATCAAAAACTCAAACGGGGAAACCCCACTACACAAAGCAGTAAAAGTGGGTAAGGAAAATATCCCAATTATAAATTTGCTTTTGGACAACAATGCTGATATTGATGCTGTTGACAATCAAGGGAATACAGTTTTTTCATTGGTCCAGGACCGGGCAGTTAGAAATATTATTTCGAAAACACGTTGATTAACAGTCACTTACGTTAACTCTCACAGCAAGGCCGCCTTCACTCGTTTCTTTGTATTTAGAGCTCATATCCTGCGCAGTTTCCCACATCGTCTGTATCACCTTGTCGAGTGGTACTTTAGCTTTTGAGGCATCACCGTCAAGAGCCATTTCACTTGCATTTATAGCCTTGATGGCGCCCATCGCATTTCTTTCTATACAGGGAATCTGTACCAATCCAGCAATGGGGTCACAAGTGAGACCCAGATGATGTTCCATCGCGATTTCACTTGCCATTAAAACCTGCTCAGGCGAACCACCCATTAATTCAGTGAGCGCTCCCGCTGCCATGGCAGAGGATACACCAATTTCAGCCTGACATCCACCCAATGCAGCAGAAATGGTTGCACCCTTTTTAAACAGACTTCCTATTTCGCCGGCGACGAGTAAAAACTGTTTGATATCTTCAAAATTGGCATCGTGGTTTTCAATTACCATATAATACATTATCACTGCCGGAATAACACCGGCACTACCGTTTGTTGGTGCGGTAACAACACGTCCTAAAGATGCATTTACTTCATTCACGGAAAGGGCGAAACACGTTACCCATTTTAATATCTGGCGAAATTTTACCTCAGTATTTCTTATGGCATCAATCCATTCTTCCGGGGAGTTATAGGTTGCATCCCCAATCAATGTCTTGTGGGTGTTGAAAGAACGTCTGGTGACGTTAAGGCCACCGGGCAAAATGCCTTCTGTATGACAACCGGTATACATCGATTCCAGCATAACCTGCCATATGGCTCTTAAACTATCATCAATTTCCTGATCACTACGCAACGATTTTTCATTAGCCAAGACGATTTCTGATATTTTCTTTCCTTCGGCTTTGCAAAAGCTTTCAAGTTCTTTAGCACTTTGTACCTGAAAAGGAAACTTTTTAAAGTCATCGGCTTTTTTCTTGGCATTTTTGCGTTCTTTTTTTACCACAAAACCACCACCAATGGAAAAAAATGTAGATGATATTTTTTTTCCATCATCCAGAACAGCTCTGAATGTGATGCCATTGGGATGGAAATCTAAAAACTTTTTATGGAAAATCACGTGCTCTTCAATAGAAAAGGGAATAGACTTTTCACCGTTTAATACTATATGCTTATTGGTTTTCACCAATTCAATTTCGCTGTCAATTGTTTCAATTGGAATGGTAACCGGGTCGTAACCACTCAAGCCCAAAATGGAAGCAAGATCAGTGGCGTGACCTTTTCCTGTTAAGGAGAGCGATCCATAGAGGTCGACAAATACTTCAGAAACCTTATCAAAGTGATCTGAATTTTTTAATTCATCAACCCATCTTTGAGCTGCTCGCCAGGGTCCCAAGGTGTGGGAGCTGGACGGGCCAACTCCAATTTTTAGCATATCAAAAACACTAATACTTTCCATATCTTAGCTAATATTCTCAGACGAAATTAAACTTTTTTGCATTACTTTTGAGGTTCATTTAAAAATATTATTTTTAATATAGTAAACCCCTAAAGCAAAACCAAACACTTGCTTAATTTTCAAAGTTTTATTTAATGTATATCAAAAGAATTCTTCTCATTATTGTATTATTAGGCCTGGTTGCTGCGGGTATATTTTCTTATTATATATATACTACCATCTTTTCGCCCAACACAGATTTTGAGGGAGAGCAATTTGTATTTGTTTCAAGTGATCGCTCTTATATTCTGGTGAGAAATCAGTTAGAAGACTTGTTGAAAGATGTGGAAAGTTTTGATATAGTGGCTCAAAAAAAGGGCTATGCCTCAAATGTTAAACCCGGAAAGTACAAACTTACTGAGGGTATGAACAATAATGACATCATCAACACCCTTCGCAGTAGCAACATACCGGTGCAGGTATCCTTTAATAATCAGGAAAGCCTTGAAAATCTGGCCGGCCGCATTTCAGAACAAATTGAGGCAGATAGCATTTCTCTTTTAAATGCAATGAGAGATATTGATTTCATCGCAAACAGTCCCTGGTCATTAGAAACTGCTTTAACGATGTATATACCCAACAGTTATGAATTTTACTGGAACACTTCTGCTGAAGATTTCAGGGACAGAATGCAACAGGAGTATAATCGTTTTTGGAACGAGAGCCGGCTTAAAAAAGCTGAGGCCATTGGTCTAAGTCCACAACAGGTTATAAATCTTGCTTCAATTGTTCAGAAAGAAACAGCAAAGGTTGATGAACGCCCCAGGGTAGCAGGTGTTTATATGAACCGTTTGCGTGTTGGAATGTTACTTCAGGCAGACCCAACAGTTATTTATGCCATCAAAAAACAAAGTGGCAATTTTGATACAATCATAAAACGTGTTTTGTATAAAGATCTGGAAATTGATTCGCCATATAACACCTATAAATACGGCGGGATCCCCCCCGGGCCAATCGCGATGCCAGATATATCTTCAATAGATGCTGTGTTGAATTTTGAAAAACACGATTATTTTTATTTTGTAGCCAATGTTGAGAACTTTGGATATCATGAGTTTGCAAAAACCTTATCTCAACACAATAGAAACAAACAAAAATATGTCAATTGGATTAACAAGCAAGGAATCAATCGGTAAGTAGTTTTATAGTCAATTTGCTTTTTTTAGATAAAACCTTACATATTTAGGTCTACTTTTTAACATAAATTTAAGGATATAAACCATTTTTTCTACCCCCTCTTATAACCTGTAAACACTATCACTCATGTGCTTTTTGTCAGGTGAAAACTGTCCTTTAACGTTTGCTTAAGAGGTTGATAGTCATTATACTATAATTTTTTGTATATTTGCGCCCGATTTTGAGAGGTAAGAAAATTACTTCAAAAAAATTAAATGGAATGAAAAAGTTACTTATAAAATTATTAGTAATTCCAATAGCGATACTAAGTATCAGCTGGGGATTTTTGTCCAAAGAAAAAGTAGATTTATCATATTATTCTACAGAGGGGCTTGAACTTTACTACAATGTGCCTTTTGAAACAGACACATTTGAAGAAGAAAATAAAAGTGACATTGTCATGTATCCATATTTAGGAAAGACCTATATGGGATTCAGGGAAGCTTTGGGCTTTAAAGAATCAAGAGGAGATTATTTTGTAATCAATGATTATGGTTACATGGGGAAATACCAGTTTGGGCGTTCTACATTACAAATGATAGGCATTTATGATACCGAAGTTTTTTTAAGCACGCCTTTGCTTCAGGAATATGCATTTAAAGCTTACACGTCCAGAAACAAGTGGGTACTAAAGAGAGATATCAAACGGTATTCTGGTAAGTTTGTAAATGGTGTGTATGTTACTGAATCTGGTATACTTGCTGCAGCACATCTTGCCGGCCCGGGAAATGTAAAAAAGTTTTTACGCAGTGGCGGAGTAGATGTGTTTGAAGATGCCAATGGCACATCTGTGCGGTATTACCTCAGAAAATTTTCTGGATATGATACATCCCACATTGTTCCGAATAAAAACGCTAAAGTTATTTACAAAGGATAATTTTAACTTTTATGTATTATAAATAAGGTTGGTCTTTTATGAAGGTCAACCTTATTTTTTTTCCATGAACTTGCCGGCATAGTTTTTATATATTCGCCAGGCATTGTGATATCACAGGCTACACAAATTTCGGTTTCAGGAGATACTGTTTGCACTAAATCTTCAAGGAAGGAATCATTTCGGTAAGGGGTTTCAATAAAAAGCTGTGATTGATTCTGATCCTTAGATAGCTTTTCAAGTCTTTTAATTTCTTTTTTTCGGGTTTGTTTGTCAATGGGCAAATATCCATTAAAAGCAAAGCTCTGCCCATTCATCCCGCTTGCCATCATTGCCATTAAAATGGAAGAAGGTCCCACCAGCGGAATTACTTTTATGTTTTTTTGATGTGCATGTTTTACAACTTCAGCCCCCGGATCTGCGATTCCGGGACAACCGGCTTCAGAAAGAATACCAATATCGACACCTTCAAAGCAAGGGTCTAGTAATGAGGGAATTTCAAGGGGGTCTGTAAACTTGTTTAATAATGAAATCTGCAGTTTTTGCTGTGACTTGGTAGGATAGATGCTTTTGATAAACGCCCTTGCAGACTTTTCATTTTCAACAATATAAAAATTAACCAAACCCACAATTTTTTTTACAGAAAGCGGCAGCACTTCAAGTGGGTTAGTATCTCCTAGTGTAGTTGGGATTAAATATAGGTTTCCTTTGATTTGGGGTTTCATTTATTTTTTTATTAGTTTTTTGACTTGGGACGTACCCTCAGTAGTTTTGACATTCACAAAATAAACCCCGCTTTTGAATTGTGATATATCAATAGTGTTAGTCTTCTCGTGAAGATTTCCTGAAGTAAGACTGCGGCCCCTAAGATCAAAAATCTCAAAGGAGTTGAGGGTATAATTAACAGATTTTATCTGTATTTCAGTTTTTGCCGGGTTGGGGTATATTATAAAGTAGTTTTCATTATTATCAGGAAGGCCAAGGGTATAATCAATTATTTTATATATAGCATCAGTGCCAAAGGATGCCAAATATAAATTATCGTTAACATCAACTCCAAAACTCGTGATGGATGAAAGCCCACCAAATGGACCGTAAAATGTTAATTCGCCATCTTCATTTATAGTTCCAATTTCACCCGTGCATAAGTCAGCAAAAAAATAAAGCCCCTGAATAGCTGGAAACTCGGCACCTCTGTAGACATATCCCCCTGTAACAGAACACCTTGGTCCGTTACTGGAATATTCAGCATAGGGAAAGGTTAATTCTTCAACGGGTGGACATCCATTTGTGTTAAATGGGTTATTGCCCTCATAGCATCTCCAGCCATAGTTTAAGCCTCCAACAGTGCTGGGCTCTTTGTTGATTTCTTCTAGTGCGTTTTGCCCCACATCAGCAATCCATAACTCACCGGTCTCTGTATCAAAAGAGAACTTCCATGGGTTTCTTACCCCATAAGCCCATATTTCATCAAGGACAGCAGAATCATCTATAAAAGGATTATCAGCGGGAATATAGGGCGCCGGCACATCAACATCCAGCCTTAAAATTTTACCCAGATATGTAGAAAGTGTTTGAGAGTTGTTTTGAGGGTCGCCGCCACTGCCGCCATCACCACTTGCAATGAAAAGTTTACCATCCGGTCCGAAAGCCAGATGCCCTCCATTGTGGTTTGTAAATGGCTGGTTGAATGACAACATTTGTAACTCTGAGGCCGGATCTGCCACATCAGGATCTCCACTCACGGTAAACCTTGATATTTGTGTATTTCCGCTTGTGTTTGTGTAGTAAACATAAAAAAAGCCATTCGATGCATAATTTGGATGAAAAGCAAGGCCCAGCAAACCGCGTTCACCACCCGAACTTACCAGTGAACTTATGTTTAGAAAGGGTGTAGTATTTACACTTCCGTCTGAATTCAATATTTTAATTTGACCGCCTTGTTCAACAATAAAAAGCCTGTCATCCCCGGCATGTTTAATCTCCAAAGGGTTGTTAAAACCACTGGCTATAAGCTCCAGATCTAAATCCTGTGATTGAGAGGTCATAATAAAAAGCAGGCATAGTAAGGAAGAGAAAAGGACTTTCATAACTCATGAAATTAAGATTAGATTACTAAAATAAAGAAAAATCTCTGTTTATTTAAGAAAAGCCTAATTCTTTAACTTTTCTGAAACTAGTGTACAGGCTTCGTCCAAAAGTTTATAAACGTGTTCAAAATCCATTTCACTCCCGTTGTAAGGATCATGAACATTGAAATTTTCATTTTCAGCAATATAAAAATTAGTCAAACCCATGATATTTTTTACGGGAAGCGGTAGGACTTCAACCGGATTTGTATCTCCTAATGTAGTTGGGATTAAATATAGGTTTCCTTTGATTTGGGGTTTCGTTTATTTTTTTATTAGTTTTTTGACTTGGGACATACCCTCTGTAGTTTTGACATTCACAAAATAAACCCCGCTTTTAAATTGGGATACATCAATAACGTTTGAGTTCCCCTGAAACGTTCCTGAAGTAACACTGCGACCTTTTATATCAAAAATATCGAAAGAATTAAGGGGTTGGCTGCCAGATTTTATCTGTATTTTTGTTTTTGCAGGGTTTGGGTAAATTAGAAAGATATTTTCGTCATAATCAGAAACCCCCAATGTGTTGTCAATTACTTTATAAATAGCATCACTGCCAAAGGATGCCAAATATAGATTATTATCTACATCAACACCAAAACTCGTGATTAGTGAAAACCCAAATGGACCGTGAAATGTTAAGTCGCCCTCTTGATTAATTGTTCCAATTTCACCAGTGCATAAGTCAGCAAAAAAATAAAGCCCCTGAATAGCCGGAAACTCGGCTCCTCTGTAAACATATCCCCCTGTAACAGAACACCTTGAACCGCTACTGGAATATTCAGCATAGGGAAAGGTTAATTCTTCAACGGGTGGACATCCATTTGTGTTAAATGGGTTATTGCCCTCATAGCATCTCCAGCCATAGTTTAAGCCTCCAACATCGCTGGGCTCTTTGTTAATTTCTTCCCATGAAAACTCCCCAACATCGGCTATCCATATGTCATCGGTTTCATTATCGAATGAGAATTTCCAGGGATTCCGCACACCATAAGCCCATATTTCATCCAGTACATCAGGATCGTCAACAAATGGGTTGTCAGCCGGAATATAAGGAGCTGGTAAGTCAACATCGAGCCTTAAAATTTTACCCGAATATGTAGAAAGTGTTTGAGAGTTGTTTTGCGGGTCGCCGCCGCCGCCACCATCACCAGTGGCAATAAAAAGTTTACCGTCAGGTCCGAAAGCAAGATGCCCTCCATTATGATTTGAAGCTCCATGACTGAATGACAACATTTGTAATTCTGAAGCGGGATTTGCGATATCAGGGTCTCCGCTCACGGAAAATCTTGATATTTGTGTGTTGCCATTGGTATTTGTATAATTAACGTAAAAAAAACCGTTTGAGGCATAATCAGGATGGAAAGCAAGGCCTAGCAAACCGCGTTCCCCACCCGAACTTACCTGTGAACTTATGTTTAGAAATGGTGTAGTATTTACACTTCCGTCTGAATTCAATATTTTAATTTGACCGCCTTGCTCAACAATAAAAAGCCTGTCGTCACCTGCGTGTTTAATTTCAAGAGGGGAATCAAAACCGCTTGCCACAAGTTCCAACTCCAGTTCCTGTGATTGAATGGTCATAATAAAAAGCAGAGATAATAAGGTAGAGAAAAGGACTTTCATAGTAAATGAAATTAAGATTAGATTACTAAAATAAAGAAAAACCTCTGTTTATTTAAGAAAAGCCTACTTCTTTAACTTTTCTGCAACTAGTGTACAGGCTTCGTCCAGAAGTTTATAGACGTGTTCAAAATCCCTGTCATCACCGTGGTAAGGATCTGGAACGTCGACATTTTCATTTTCAAAAAGTTCGTTTAGAATGAGTTTTACTTTTTGTTTATGAGTGTCGTCTGAGGTGAGTTTTAAAATATTTTCTTTGTTCGAGGCGTCCATAACAAAGATATGATCAAACGCATCAAAATCCTCTGGGGTGAATTGCCGGGCTCTTTGTGAGCTTATATCGAGTCCAAATTTCTGAGCAACTTTTATAGTTCTGGGGTCTGGCTTTTCACCGGCATGCCAATTTCCGGTGCCGGCAGAATCGATGATAAATTTATCTGAATCCAATTTTGACCTGAGAATACCCTCCGCTAAGGGAGACCTGCAGATGTTTCCAAGACAAACCATCAATATTTTTGTCTTCATCAGAAGAAGTTTTTTATAGTGTAAGCTTTTTGTTGAGGTCTTCTACATACTTTCTGAATTGCTTGTCTGTAGAGGTAAGGTTATCAACAGTTTTACAGGCGTGAAGTACAGTTGCGTGATCACGTCTGCCAATTTGTGAACCAATGCTTGCCAGTGATGCTTTAGTAAATTTTTTCGCAAAAAACATGGCAAGTTGCCGCGCCTGGACGATATGACGTTTTCGGGTTTTAGACTGTAACGTGTCAACATCCATCTGAAAATAATCTGAAACCACTTTTTGAATGTAATCAATAGAAACCTCACGCTTGGTGTGTTTTACATAATTATCGACAATTTTTCTGGCGAGATCCAGGGTGATTTCCCTTCGGTTAAAAGAGGAATGTGCAATCAGTGATATGATGGCTCCTTCAAGTTCCCTGATGTTGGTTTTTATATTGTTTGCCAGAAATTCAACAATCTCTTCGGGCATTTCCACACCGTCACGGTATAGTTTGTTTTTGATGATAGAGACGCGTGTTTCAAAGTCAGGGTGCTGTAGTTCTGCAGAAAGCCCCCATTTGAAGCGTGATAGCAGGCGTTGTTCAATATCTATCATATCAACCGGTGCCTTGTCACTGGTAAGAATAACTTGTTTCCCGTTTTGGTGCAAATGGTTGAAAATATGGAAAAATACATCTTGTGTACCCGACTTCCCTGAAAGGAACTGGATATCATCAACAATAAGCACATCCATGATCTGGTAGAAATGTATGAAATCATTTCTGTTATTTTTCTTGACAGACTCAATGTATTGCTGGGTGAATTTTTCAGCCGAAATATAGAGAACTGTCTTCTCGGGATACTTATCTTTGATTTCAACACCCATAGCATGAGCCAGATGAGTTTTTCCTAGACCAACTCCACCAAAGACTAACAAAGGGTTAAAAGAAGTGCCTCCGGGCTTGTTGGATACTGCAAGGCCGGCAGATCGTGCCAGGCGGTTTGAATCACCTTCCAAAAAGTTTTCAAAACTGTAATTAGGATTGAGTTGCGACTCAATTTTTACATTTCTGATGCCCGGGATTACAAATGGATTTCTTAACTCGGGGTTTTTATTTTTTATAGGTACATCAACATCCTGTGACTTTACCTGAGAATGGCTTGCACTTGGAATTTTTTCTGTAAAGGGTTGTTTGTTCCCGTAGGTGTTTTCCATTTTGATGACATACACCAGTTTTGCGTTTTCACCTAATTCTTTTGTGAGGGATACTTTTAAAAGTTTAACATAATGCTCTTCTAACCATTCATAAAAAAACTTACTGGGTACTTGAATACTTAATGCGTTGTCTGTTAGCTTAACAGCCTGTATGGGCTCAAACCAAGTTTTAAATGCTTGTGGGGAGATGTTGTCTGCTATAAAGGACAGACAATTCGTCCAAACTGATTGCGCAGTTTTGCTCATGCCGGGATTAGTAGTTTTTATAAATTAGTTAGTTATGAAAAAAAAAGAGAAAATGGATTTCTCTTGGATTCTTACTACGCAAATATGTGAACAAATTATTGAAAAAAAAAACAGAAAGGGTATTGAATATTCAATTTTTTTTTCTCATACTGCGAGTGTATAAACATACGAAAAAAATGCACCCTTTCAAAAAATATTACTGATGCAAAAAGATTTTTTACAAGTGCGGGTTCGGTATGGAGAAACCGATCAAATGGGGGTGGTGTACTATGGAAATTATGCCCAGTACTTTGAGATGGGACGCACTGAGTGGCTTAGGAAATTCGGGCTTTCATACAAATGGATGGAAGATAATGGTATAATGCTTCCTGTCATAGACTTGAACGTTAAGTTTAAACAAGCTGCACATTATGATGACCTTTTGACGGTAGTTACAGAGCTTCAGAAACTTCCTACAATCAGAATTGCTTTTAATTATGAAATTTACAACGAAAAAAAGGAGCTTATTACTACGGCATCTACCACTTTGGTTTTTGTCGATAAAGTGACTAAAAAACCCATGATGGCCCCGCAATATTTAATTGAAAAATTACGAAATATTGATTTTGACTCTTAAGAGATTTCTTTTACTGAAACTTCATAGATAGCATCAAAAATTCCTTCAATTTCATCTGCCATAGATTTTCTCACGGAAATAAAAATTTTACAATCCAACTCCAGTTTCTGATCTATCAAATTCAGGTTTTTTTCCTTGATGACCCGCATCACCTTGTTCATATTTTTATACTCAAAACCAATTTCAAAAGTGATGTCAATTGTTTTTTCAATGATTTTGGCTGCTTCCAAAGTCATTTTTGCGCTGGTTTTATAGGCGCTTATCAATCCGCCCACCCCAAGTTTGATTCCACCAAAATAGCGCACAACCACCACAAACACATCGGTGAGTTCAAAAGATTGGATTTGTCCATAAATGGGCATTCCCGCGCTGTTTGAGGGTTCACCGTCATCGTTTGCACGAAAATAAACCGGGTCCGTTCCCACCTGATAAGCATAACAAAAATGACGGGCACTTTTATGTTTCTCTTTAACAGATTCAAGACATATGTTTACATCTTCTTCATTTTTTACAGGAAATGCATATCCAAAAAACTTGCTTCCTTTTTCCTTAAAAAGGGTTTCCTCTGAAGGTTTTGTGATGGTTTTATAAGTATCCTTTTCTTCCATCAGGTATAAATAACTAAAAAGATACTGATAACCGCAAGCCCAATCCCGACCCAGTTTTTGGGTAATAGTTTTTCTTTAAACGCAAGTAAGCCCACTAATGTAGAAAGCATCACGATGCTTACATGGTTTACCGTAAAGACCATGGAACTTTCAAGACCTTCAGTGGCAAGCGCCTCAAGTAAAAAAACGATTGAAAAATAATTGGGGATACCTAGAGCAACTCCTCCAAGAATACTTCTCCAATGAATTTTCCAGTTTCCTTTGAAGACCATAAACAAGGTTCCAAACAAACCTGCAAAACCAAAAATAGTTGTCGAAAATATGGAGATCTGTGCCCCGTCAACATAATTGGTTTCCAAAAATTTCAACGCCGTGTCAATGATGCCTGACCCCAAAAACAAAAGAACAGGAAAGAGAATATTGCGCCATTTGAATCCTTCCTTGCTTTTTACCGAAGCCAGGTAAACAGCCACTAAAGCCAAAATAATCCCTAGAATCTTTAAAAAACCGGCACTTTCCTGATAGACCACAATTCCAAATACCACCGGAATCACTACAGACATTTTAGTTGCTACTGATGTGACTGCCACACCACTGCGTTGTGCCGTGATGCCCATAATGTTAAAGATGATGATAAAGAGCATTCCAAGGAAAACAGTCCCTATAAACCAGGCACTTGAAGTGACTTCGCTTAACGCCATTTTTGATTCTGACATGAAAAAGCCAAACACAAAGGCTATGTAATAATTGATGACAATAGCGTGAACCGTATTGACTTTAAACTGTTTGAATAATTTAAAAACCACATACAGAAAACTGGATACCAGTATGCTAAATAACAGGTAGATCAAAATATATGACTGTATTTGGTGAATAATTCAGTGACGTCTTCAGTTAAGGGATTGATGTTCCAGGTGTGGATGCCAAGTTCTTTGGCGGCATCAGTATTTGCTTTGGTGTCGTCAATAAAAAAAATATGTTCAGGATTTAAATTATTGTCATTCATTACAAACTCATAAATCGAAGCATCTGGTTTTCTGAGATTAATCTCGTGGGAAAGATAAAACTTTTCAAAGCAATTTTTAAAACGTTCAAAATAAGGAATGTTCTCTTTTACCCAGTCTATATGAATTTCATTGGTGTTGCTTAATAAAAGCAATTGGTATTTTTTTGATGTAGCAAGTTCTTCTAAAAATTGGATGCGGTGTTCAGGAAAATCAAGGAGTATGGCATTCCAGGCCTCGATGAGCTGATGTTTAGATACTTCGGGAAACCAATTTTGATACTTATCCACAAAGTCTTCTGAAGTTATTTGGCCCTTTTCATATTGATTGTTTAACATTTGTATTTCAGGAGCGAATTCTTTCGCACCAAGCTTTTTTAGTTCACGGGCAGTGGCTTCTTTATCGAGATTTAAAAAAACATCCCCAAAATCAAACAATAGTGTTTTAATCATTGTAATATAGGCTTAGTTGGTCTTCAGAAACTGATACAGATTGATTTATGTTTTTGTTTATAACAGGTGATTTAACCCCTTCGCTCAGTACATTATTACCTGTAAAAACCCTTGCTTCGTCCCAGAGATTTGAGTCAATAAAGGTTTGTAAGGTTTGTGTGCCCCCTTCAATAATTAGCGATTGAATTTGGTGATTGTATAGCACACCACAAATGAGCTGGGGAAGGTTTTTGTCAAAAGCAATGATTTCAAAATGAACATTCTTTAAATCGGGAAGTTCAGTTTTATTTTTTGATGTAAGGACAATGGTTTTTACAGTTCCGTCAAGTACTGCAGCATCACTATTAATTTTAAGATGTTGATCGAGTATAACCCTCACCGGGCTATTTCCTTCCCAAAGCCGGTTTGTCAATTGCGGATTGTCTTTTAAAACTGTAGTGGTTCCTACTAGAATCGCTTGTTCTTCACTGCGCCATTTATGCACAAGTTGTTTTGATGCTTTTCCGGTAATCCAGAAGGGGTTTCCGGTTACCTGTTGTTTTGGGGCGATAAAACCATCTGACGTTTGTGCCCATTTTAAAATGATGTACGGACGTTTTTTTTGATGTAAAGTAAAGAACCGTTTATTGATATTTATACAATCATCTTCCAATATGCCCACAGCGACTTTGCATCCTGATTCCAATAATTTTTTTACACCGCGACCGGCCACTTTGGGATTGGGGTCCAGGCAACCTACTACAACTTTTGGGATTTTGTGATGTACAATCAAATCAGCACAAGGGGGTGTTTTTCCAAAATGACTGCACGGCTCCAGGCTCACATAAAGTATGGCTTTTTTTAATAGAGATTTATCTTCTATACTGTTAATGGCATTCACTTCAGCATGGGGTTTGCCGGCTTTTTGATGCCAGCCTTCACCAATGATTTTATCTTGGTAAACAACCACACTTCCCACCATAGGGTTTGGGTAGGTTTTACCCAGCCCCAATTGGGCCAAATCGATGCAGCGCTGCATGTATTTTTGGTGTTCAGACAAGAAAAATTACATTACCTTTATACCACAAAAATAGCACAATTAAATCGAATGAACGACTACATTATTCGCCCGATTGAGGAAAAGGACAATCCGCATATTGCAAGGGTAATCAGGAATGTTTTGTTGGAATTTGGAGTTCCCAAAATTGGCACCGCTTATGCCGATAAAAGCCTCGATTGTATGTTTGAAAATTATGGTACTGATAAAAGAGCTTATTTTGTGGTTGAGGAGAACGGCGAGATTATTGGGGGCGCCGGAATCAGTCAATTGGATAATTTTGAGGGAAATGTGTGCGAACTTCAAAAAATGTATTTTGCGCCTCAGGCGAGGGGCAGGGGAATTGGTTCCAAAATGATGGAAACCTGCCTCAACAAAGCAAAAGAATTTGGTTTTGAGCAATGCTATCTGGAAACCATGCCCTATATGGATGATGCCCGAAAACTGTATTATAAATCTGGATTTACCCATCTTGAAAAAGCTATGGGTGACACAGGTCATTACTCTTGTAATGTCTGGATGATTAAAAAATTATGACTTTAAAAGAGTACAGAAGCCATTTTAAATCTAAACTGGAAACCCTCTATCCCGAAGAGGAAATAGGGTCCTTCTTTTACATACTTACCGATAAGTTTCTAAAATTAAAAAGGGTAGATGTAGCGCTCGAATTAGAACGAAAAATAACTTCAGAAGAAGTTTCCATTTTTGAAAACGCATTGCAACAACTTGAAAAAGAAGTTCCCATTCAATATATAATTGGTGAAACAGAGTTTTTCGGACTTACTATTAAGGTAAATCCTTCTGTGCTTATTCCCAGACCTGAAACCGAAGAGTTGGTTGACTGGATCATCAAGGATTATGCTGAAATTAAGCAACCCTTCACGATACTCGATATTGGGACAGGTAGTGGGTGTATTGCCATCTCGCTGGCAAAAAACTTACCTGAGGCAAAGGTAATTGCTATTGATATTTCTTTAGCGGCACTGGAGACAGCTAAAGCAAATGCCAATCAAAATAAAGTAGATGTATCTTTTTTAGAACAAGATATTCTTACTTTGAAAAATCTTGAAACCTCTTTTGATGTCATAGTTTCAAATCCACCTTATATCAGGGTTTCCGAAAAAGAAAAAATGCAATCCAATGTGTTACTTCATGAACCCAAAAATGCCCTTTTTGTTTCAGATGAGACACCGCTTTTATTTTATTCCAAAATTGCAGACCTGGCAAGAACGAGCCTCAACACATCAGGAAGTTTATATTTTGAAATCAATGAAGCTTATGGAAATGAAGTTGTAAATATGCTTTTGGATAAAAGATTTGAGGGTGTTGTTTTAAAAAAAGATTTTTATGGTAAAGAAAGAATGGTAAAGGGAACTAAAGCAAAATCTCAGTGACTTTTTTTATAAAAATCACGGTGCGGTAAAACGATGAGTTCTACCCTTCGGTTAAGTTGTTTTCCCTCTTCTGTTTCATTTGTCGCCCGTGGTCTTGTTAATCCATAGGCTTCGGTTTTTATTTCATACATCCCACGGTCTGAGAGGAGGTTTTCAAGTCTTTCCAAAACACTTTTTGCCCTTTGCTTAGAGAGTCTTAAATTATACAATTCATCACCATCACTATCTGTATGGCCTTGAACAATTATTTCAGCCATACCTATTTGAGTAATCCTGTTTGCAAGCTCTTCAATGGCTTCTTTGGCTTCGTTTTTAAGGTTATGTCTGGCAACGTCAAAAAGTACATCTGCACTGAGGTTAATTTTTAAAACACCACTAATAGTTCCCACGGCATCAATATCTGCCCCTGGTGTATTCCCGCTGCAAATTGATTTTATATCTGTGATTCTAACAAAGTAAAAAACATCCCTTACATCTGAAACAACAGGAGCAATATCTATATATGATTTTCCGCCTTCAATGATACCCAGATCAATCCAGTTTTGCCCGTCTTTGGAAATTTCAAATTGAAAAGACTCTTCAGAAGGTCCCACTTCCCACACGTATAAATCAGGTCCTTCCATGTCAACAAATCCGTTATCTGTAAATTCTAAAGTGATTTGTCCACCACAGCCCAATGAAATATAGCGTGGCACTTTATAGTGAACATAATCAGGTTCGCCCAGCGCTTCTTCTGGGTTGGAGAATTCTTCAGGGGCATGAGGTGTTCCCATTTTGAAGTCAATGACTCTATCAGCAAAAGAGATTTTTCCGATGGGCATGTAGATGGATTCCCCGGTTGTCGCCCTGTAGTGTTTACCCATAACAGGTGTTTCCTGAGCAAATAATGACAGTGGAAAAATAAGAAAACAAATAATAAAGATAAAGCTTCTCATATTTCAATACACTGTTAAAACAACTATGAATATACTATAATTTAACTAAATGTATTGAAAATCAGATGCTTTTTTAAAAAAAAGGTTAAATACCTAACTCCACCTGAAACCTAAAATACCAGCTATTTTCCACCGGATTTAAGCCAACTGTTGCTTTTTCATAAGTGACTTCACCTTGAAGTTTTAAAGCGTGCTCCCAAATGTATTTGGTGACACCTAAACTGAGTTGTTCAGATTTATGTAAAAAGTTTTGGATTTGATTTTTGGGAGTGCTTTGAGAGTACCTGCCTGCTACTTCTAGATTGTTTAGAAATAAATAACTCAATTGTGCATCATAACCACTTCCGGCAAGCACAAAACGTTGTTCAGTGTTATCATCGGGGTTAATTGTGATTGCATCGTCTGTATCTCTTTGCAAATAGGCAGTTTGAAATGCCCAACCGTTGTACTTAATTATGGCATCCAAAAGAATGGAAGTTAAATCCCGTGATTCAAAAAGCAAACTTCCTTGTTGCCCCTGTGTTCTCAAGGCTCCGTGATTGAAATGATAAGTTCCGGAAAGCATTAATTTTGGGGTTGTTTCCCGCATTAAATCACCTTCAAAATAAGCACCTCCTTTTGTAAAATTTCCAAAAGGATACAACTCAACACGGCCTGTATAAGCCATTTTATTATCTGAAGTTTGTGTCCAGTTTCTTCCTTCACCGGTTGAAATGGCTGTTTTTATTTCATATCCAAATTCGTCAGGTTTGTTATTTAAATAATAGATCTGTAAACCAAAATCTCTATCAATATTAAACCGTGCATTGTTGATGGTTCTATCCGTAAATTGTAGCGCTCCGGAGGAGTTAATACGCTGTCTGTTTCCCGGGAGTTTTGTTTGGCCAAAACCAATGTTCCAGTTTCTATTGGGTCTGTAAAAAACGATGGCATCTCTTATCACATTGATATTTTGACCTTCTTGTATCACACCCACGTCACCTGCTGCAAATGAAAGTTGAATTACATAAGAAAATTTGGGATCTCCTACAAATCCATCAAAGCGCAATCGCAAACGTCTCACCTGAGCTGAAAATTCACTTTCTTCATTATCTGCAAAACTTGCAGTTGCCCTATTTTGCATCCTGAATCGAATGTTGAATTGAAACAAACTGTCAGCTGAGGTCAACCCCAATCCTTTACCATAACTGTAATAAGGAAGTGCAGAGAGTTTAATATCATTGTTTTCTATTACTTTAACAATAGAGTCATTTTCGGTTTGTGCATAGGTTCCAAAAGAGGTAATCAGCAATATCGAAAAAAGTAGTCTGAAAGTTTTCATTAAATTCCGGTATAATTGGTTGGTTTAATTTTTAAAAGCTCTTCTTTTATTTCTTCGGAAACTTGAAGTGTTCCTATAAAATCTGCAATTGATTGTTGGTTGATTTTTTGATTGGTTCGGGTGAGTCCTTTTAAAGCTTCGTAAGGATTGGGATAGCCTTCCCTTCTTAGGATGGTTTGAATGGCTTCTGCCACAACAGCCCAGTTGTTTTCAAGGTCTTCGGCTATTTTTGTTTCGTTTAAAACGAGTTTTTCCAGACCTTTCAAGGTTGAATGTAAAGCAATGAGTGTGTGTCCCACAGGTACGCCTACATTTCTTAAAACGGTACTGTCAGTCAAATCACGTTGCAAACGACTAATTGGCAATTTTGCCGAAAGATGCTCAAACAAAGCATTTGCAATACCTAGGTTTCCTTCAGAATTTTCAAAATCAATGGGGTTTACTTTATGGGGCATCGCTGAAGAACCCACTTCGCCGGCTTTTATTTTCTGTTTGAAATAGTCCATTGAGATATAGGTCCAAAAGTCACGGTCTAAATCAACGATGATGGTGTTGATGCGTTTATAAGCATCAAATAAAGCGGCAAGATGGTCATAATGTTCAATCTGCGTGGTTGGGAAGGAATGGTGTAAACCCAGGGTGTTTTCGACAAAGTTTTTACCAAATTTCCTCCAGTCAATATCAGGGTAAGCCACAAAATGGGCATTGAAATTCCCGGTAGCTCCACCAAATTTTGCAGCATTCTTCGTGTTTTTTAAAATGTGAAGTTGCTCTTCAAGCCTTACAACAAAGACTTCAATTTCCTTGCCCAATCGGGTAGGGGAAGCAGGTTGTCCGTGGGTTTTCGCCAGCATGGGAATGGACTTCCATTCTTCAGAAAGACTTTTAAGTTTAGAAATTAATTCATCAACTAGCGGAACATACACTTTTTCAGTCGCGTCTTTTATTGATAACGGAATAGCCGTGTTGTTAATATCCTGAGAGGTTAATCCAAAATGGATAAACTCCTTAAACTCCTGCAATCCTAAGGCATCAAACTTTTCTTTGATGAAATATTCAACAGCTTTCACATCGTGATTGGTTACTTTCTCGATGTCTTTGATTTTTTGTGCATCTGCTGTTGTGAAGTGTTGATACATTTCGCGTAAAGCGGAAAAATGAGTACTGTTAAAACTCTCTAATTGAGGCAAAGGTAGTTCGCAAAGCGCAATAAAATATTCTATCTCCACCAGTACCCGATATTTGATGAGTGCCTCTTCAGAGTAAAACGGAATGAGGGATTGGGTTTTGGATTGGTATCTTCCGTCAATAGGTGAAATTGCCTGTAATGCGTTGGTTGCCATAGTGTTTTGAAATAAGCTGCAAAGATAACTAATTCTCCTTATTTGATTCCTATAAAACAAGGAAGGATTCAGCTTTATTGAAATTGCAAATTTTTAAGGATGTGCCTTGCTCGTGCCTTGAATGCAGGTTGCTGGTGATGAAAATCTTTTTCCAGAATGATTTTTAATTCAGGATGAATCCATTTAAATTCTTTACCTAAAAGAAATAGGCATTGCATCGCATAAGCTTTTACAGCCACTTTTTGGTCTGTAATCAACCAGTCAAAACAGGTTTCAATGAGTTGTTCTCGTTGTTTTTTCGAAAGTACAAACTGTATGGGCGTTTCTTCTTTTGAGTAATAACTCAACGTGAGTTCCTCACATATTTTTGCCATAGGTCTCACCGCCTGGGGTTTGTAAACTTTGGGAAGGTTTTCAAGAAATCTTTCCAAATGTGGGAAAAGTATGTCTAAGTTTTTCAGACAAACCATTTCCAAAATCCATGTTGCCTTGTATGAAATAGTTTCCTCAAATTTAAAGCAGGTGTCCAACAATTGCTCAAAATTGTTAGGATTGTCCAGAACATAGTCTGCAAACTCTTCCCGGTCTTTCCTGTAAGCTTTTAACTGCGTTAATTGTTGAGTGAGCATTTCAAAAATGGCTTACAAGGTTTTTAATTTTTCAATAAAAACAGGTACTCCAAGGGTAGCGGTAGCTGGTATGATTTCGACTTTATTTTCCATTCCATAAACACTGGCCGGTTTTGGGTCGATATAAAAGACAGGTGAGTTGGAAGGTGCATAATTCATCAAACCGGCAGCAGGATATACTTGCAAAGAGGTGCCTATGACCACGAGAATGTCTGCAGTCCGGGTAAGCTCCATAGCTTCCTCAATAGCCGGGACTACCTCGCCAAACCAAACGATATGAGGTCTTAACTGACCGTCTTTAGGGCAACAGTCGCCTATATTGACATCCTTGTTCCATTCTAAAAGATAATTTTCATCCAATGTACTTCTCACTTTTAAAAGTTCGCCATGCAAATGCAATACCTTGGAACTCCCCGCACGCTCATGAAGGTCATCTACATTTTGAGTGATAATCTGCACGTCATACTTATCTTCCATTTCTGCAAGGGCAATATGGGCAGCATTGGGTTTTACTTCCAGCAATTGCCTTCTTCTTTTGTTGTAAAAATCCAAAACCACCGCAGGGTTTTTATGCCAGCCCTCGGGCGATGCCACTTCCATTATGTCATGCCCTTCCCACAGCCCGTCAGCATCCCTGAAGGTCTTAATGCCGCTTTCAGCACTGATACTGGCTCCTGTTAAGACAATCAATTTCTTTTTATTCATATTCCTTTTTTATCAATTCAGTATATTTAGACCGAAAATAAAACTTTGATGATAGACTACCAATTATTGACCTATTTAGAGTCATATTTAACTGAAAGGAGAAAAGAACTCTTCCGGGAGGTTTTGGCACAACGCACACGACATTTTACGGTGGTGACCGAGGATGTTTACCAGCTTCACAATACCAGTGCCGTGATGCGCACCTGTGATATATTCGGGATACAAGATCTTCACGTGGTTGAAGAAATCGCTGGTAAACGCATTGATAAAGAAATCGCAATGGGAGCACAAAAGTGGGTTGATTTGCACCGCTACAATCACATTGACTCCTGTATTTCAAAACTTAAAGATAAGGGATATCGCATCATAGCCACTACACCTCATAAAGATTCGCAGTTTATAAACGATTTTGATGTGACCCAAAAAGCGGCTTTTTTCTTTGGAAAAGAATCCACCGGGCTATCAGACAAAGTCTTTAAACAGGCAGATGGTTTTTTAAAAATTCCGATGTATGGTTTTACGGAAAGTTTAAATATTTCAGTTTCAGCAGCTATTATATTGCAGGATGTAGTGGCAAAGCTCAGAAAAACAGACGTCCAATGGCAGCTTACGGAAGAAGAGCAACTTGAAAAACGTCTTGACTGGTCAATGAAAACGATTAAAAGTATCGATGCGATTTTAAAGCGCTATGAGGAAACAAAAAATTGACTAAATTTGAAAGGAAACAAAACAACTAACTTATGACATTTCTTTACATCCTCGCCGGAATCCTTATTTTATTTTGGTTTCTCTCTATGATTGCTCCAAAAAACTATCATGTCTCTAGGTCTGTAATAATTAACCGCCCTTTACCTGAAGTTTTCCAGTTCATCAAATATGTAAAAAACCAGGATTACTGGTCTCCCTGGGACAGGAAAGATCCTGATATGAAAAAAACATATACCGGAACTGACGGAACGGTTGGATTTATATCTCACTGGGAAGGGAATAAACAAGTAGGTGAAGGGGAGCAGGAAATTACAAATATCGTGGAAAATGAAAAAATGGAATCCCAATTACGCTTTTTAAAACCATGGAAGTCTGAAAGTGATGCTTACATAAAGATTGAAAAAATAGAGGAGAATGCAACACGGGTTACCTGGGGTTTTTCCGGTGTAAATAAAGTACCCGCTAATATCTTTATGTTATTCTTCAATATGGATAAAACAATTGGTAAAGACTTTGAAGAAGGACTTACGAATCTTAAAAATCACCTTGAGAATTAGATAATATGGCAATAGGGTTGCTTTGCAGCCTTAAAAAACTAGTTCTTCCTTCTGTTTAAAACCCTATATTCTTCATAACATTCACTCATCGCATCCAGAATTTGCAGGTCATTAGCAGAACGAATAAAGGTTTCTGAGTAATTGCAATTGTTTAAGATTTCATCAATATCAGCTTTTTCAAGTTGTAAAACAGCCATGAGTGTTTCACGGTCAAACTTGCTTTGCAGTAAATTTCTGATATTGTCATCATCTTTCATTTGTCTTAGCTTTCGCATCTGGGCAGGCCGTTTTCCAAAGACATTGTAGAGAAAATCTGCCGGATTGAATACCGCACTGAGTACTTTTGAAACGCCACCCGGTTGACTTTGGCCACCCTCATAACCGGTATTTAAACCGGAAATATTGTAGCGGTAATTGTCATAAATGGGAATAATCTTAGCATCTACTTCAAGATAACCGGTGAGTTGTACCGGGCGTAAAACAACTTCTTCAAGGGCTATGCCAAGCTCAGTCATCTTGATTTTAATATCGCCATACCGGAACCAGTCATTTGTAACCCGCACCCTGATAGATTTAAAGCCGAGATAAGAAAAATATAAAGTGTCATTCACTTTCGCCTCAATTGAAAAGTCACCTTCTTCAGAAGAGACGGTTCCTTTTACCTGATTTAGGTTAACTATGTGAACATTTTCAATGGGGACATCATTAGCATCATTCAAGACTTTGCCCATGATGATTTGGTTTTCTTCCTGTGAAAAAACATTGAGGAAGAAAAAGCAGGTAATGATGAGGAATAGACTTTTTTTCATAGCATAAAGTAATGGCTAAAGATAAAAATATAGCGCATAAAAGCGAATGAAAACCAAAATATTAAATAAAAATTAACAGGGGGTTATGAGCGTCTTCTTCTCTTGCCTCCGGTTCCCTGGGGTTTGTTGTCGTTACTTCGGCGTCTTCCGCCTCCGGTAAATTTGGAATTGTCCTTCTTTTTAAAGTCAAACTTTCCCTTGTCTCCGCGTGGTTTGCTGTCGGTTCTTTTTCTTCCGCCGCCACCGCCGTCGCTTCTTCTTCTGTTACCTTTATTCTTGCTTCCGCCATCTTTAGAAACTTCTACATTCACGTGTCTTCCTTCCAGTTTGAAATCTTCAAAAATACCTAAGACCAGTTCCTGGTGCTTGGTGTCTGTATTGAAAAATGAAAAACTGTCTTTTACGTCAACGCGATAAACATCATCTTTGCCTAAATTAAGCAAGTCTCTCAGGAAGTCCTTTAAGCTCATCCAGTCAAATCCGTCTTTGGAGCCTACATTGAGGAAGTATCTCGTGGAATCTTCATCTGCAGTATCTTCCCTGAAGTTGCCTTCAGAAACATTAAGGTCTTTTGTGTTTTTATATCGGCTGTAAAAACGACTGAATTCAACTGAAAACACTTTTTTGATTAAGTCTTCTTTGCTCAATCCTTCCAGCACTTCTTCAATGTTGGGAAGGTAAGAGTCAATATCGTGGTTGATTTCAGTATTTTTAATACTGTTTGCCAGGTGAAAGAGCTGAATTTCACAAATACCCATTCCGTTTGGAATTTCTTTTGCCTGAAATTTCTGCTGAATCATTTTCTCAATGGTTCTGATTTTTCGCACTTCACTTTTTGAAACGATAGTCATCGATACACCATTTTTTCCGGCACGACCGGTACGGCCACTTCGGTGTGTATACACTTCAACTTCATCAGGTAGTTGATAGTTAATCACGTGTGTGATATCGTCAACATCAATTCCGCGGGCAGCAACATCAGTTGCAACCAGCATTTGGATTTGTCGGTTTCTGAAAGATTTCATCACCAAATCACGTTGGTTCTGGCTCAAATCGCCGTGAAGGGCAGCAGCGTTATAACCGTCTTCAATGAGGTTTTCTGCTACTTTTTGGGTATCGCGTTTTGTTCTGCAGAAAACCACAGAAAATATATCGGGGTTTGCATCTGCCAGTCTGCGCAATGCCTGATAACGGTCACGTGCGTTGACAGTATAGTATTCGTGTGTTACGTTTTTAGTTCCTGTATTCTTTGTGCCCACGGTAATTTCAACCGGAGTATTCATGAATTTTTTTGCAATAGAGGAAACCTCTTTTGGCATGGTAGCCGAAAAAAGCCAGGTGCTCTTTTCTTTTGGAGAATGTGAAAGAATATCAGTAATGTCTTCATAAAAGCCCATATTGAGCATTTCATCAGCTTCATCAAGTATGCAGTATTCAATTTTGGATATATCAATCATTTTCCGGCTGATCATATCTTTCATTCGCCCGGGAGTTGCAACAATAATTTGCGCACCGCGTTTGATGTCCCTTGCCTGGTCATTGATACTGGCACCACCATAAATAGCCACAGTATTTAAACCAGGAACATATTTACTGTAGTTTTTTATTTCGTTTGTGATTTGCAAACACAATTCCCGAGTGGGAGAGAGGATTAAACCTTGTGTAGTTTTGCTTTTTGCATTGATCTTTTGAATGAGCGGAAAACCAAAAGCGGCTGTTTTACCGGTTCCGGTTTGTGCTAATGAAACCATATCGGTTTCTTTTTCTAATAGGATTGGGATTGTTTTTTCTTGAACTTCAGATGGGGTTTCAAATCCCATATCGGCCACTGCCCGCAATATTGCCTCGTTGAGGCCTAAATCTGTAAATTTTATCATGTTGTTTTTTAATAGGGTGCAAAGGTACGTTTTATAATTGGTTTGAAACGTGAAGGTTGTATTAATTATTTTAGGTGCTTTTTAGTTGTTAAAAACTCCAGAAGCTGCCGTATTGCTTTGCCACGGTGGCCTATGGAATTTTTTGTTTCCAAATCCATTTCGGCAAAAGTTATGTCATAGCCATCAGGTTGAAAGACAGGGTCATACCCAAAACCTTTCTCACCATTTTTGGAAGTAATAATGACCCCCTTACAAATGCCTGTAAAGGTTTGTGTATTGCCTTCTGAGATTAAAGCTACAACTGTTTTGAACTGTGCTTTTCGGTTCGTTTTTCCCTCCAAAGCAGCCAGCAGTTTATTCATATTGTCGTCTGCATTTTTTTGCTCGCCGGCATAACGGGCACTATAGACACCCGGTTCACCCTTGAGGACTTCAACCTCGAGGCCGGTGTCGTCTGCAAAACAGTCATAGCCAAACTTGTTTTTGATATAGTTTGCTTTTTGCAAAGCATTGCCTTTAATGGTTGGTGATGTTTCAGGGATGTCTTCAGTACACCCGATATCTTCAAGGCTTAAAAGTTCAATAGTTGCCGGCAGTTGCGACTGTACTTCTTTGAGTTTGTTTGCGTTGTTTGTGGCAAAGACAATTTTCATTTTTAATCTAGATTAGCTTCCGTAAATAGTTACCGATGATGGTAGGGTTCATTTTTTAAAATGGTAAATGCCCTGTAAAGTTGTTCTATAAAAAAGAGCCGCACCATTTGATGTGAAAATGTCATGGCTGAAAGGGAAACTTTCCCGTTAGCCCTGCTGTAAACCTCTTCACTAAAACCATAAGGACCTCCAATAATAAAAACCAGAGTTTTTATCCCGCTGTTCATTTTTTTCTGAAGCAGTTCAGAAAAAGCTACCGAACTGTAGCTTTTTCCATTTTCGTCAAGGAGAATTACCTCGTCTGAAGGATCAATATATTTTAAAAGCAGCTCACCTTCTTTCTGTTTTTGCAGGGTTTCTGTCAGGGATCTTGTTTTTTTCAAATCGGGGATCATCTGGAGTTCAAATGAAATATAGAAACCCAGGCGTTTGATGTAATCATCAATAAACAATTGCAGGTTTTTATTATCTGTCTTTCCGATCGCCAGTAGCTTTATTTTCATTTTTCAAAAATAAACAAATGTTTTTGTGTTTACTACCGCAAAATTATTGTATTCCACTTTTGAGGAGAGAGAATAGCTAATTTTCCTTGTGAATTACTTATTTTAGCTAAAAATTGACAGCTATGATTTCACAAGTACTCTTCGACAAAGAAATTAGTATTATCATTGCCAATGCCATCAGGGAAGATGTGGGTGACGGTGACCATAGTTCGCTGGCTTGCATTCCCTACGACGCCATGGGCGAAGCAAAACTGATTGTGAAAGACAAAGGTATTCTTGCAGGGGTTGAATTTGCAAAACAGGTTTTTGATTTTGTGGATTCCAGCCTGGAAGTTGAAGTCCTCATACCCGATGGGGAACCTATCAAGTATGGCGATGTGGCTTTTTATGTTTCAGGTTTATCACAGTCCATTTTAAAATCCGAGCGGCTTGTTTTGAATGCCATGCAGCGCATGAGTGCCATCGCAACAAAAACAAATGAATTTGTAAAATTACTGGATGGCACCAACACAAAAATATTGGATACCCGAAAAACCACTCCCGGAATCAGGGCACTGGAAAAGTGGGCGGTAAAAATAGGTGGTGGTGAAAACCACCGTTTTGCATTGTATGATATGATTATGCTGAAAGACAATCATATTGATTTTGCCGGGGGTATAACCAAAGCAATTGACGCGACAAAAAGCTATCTGGCAGAAAACAAACTGAATTTAAAAATAATTGTAGAGGCCCGAAATTTAAAAGAAATTAAAGAAATTCTTCAAAACGAAGGCGTGTACCGCATCCTGATTGACAACTTTAATTATGAAGACACCAAAAAAGCTGTTGAGATGATAGGGGGAAAGTGTTTGACAGAGTCCTCAGGTGGCATCACAAAAGAGACTGCCCGGAAATATGCTGAATGTGGTGTTGATTTTATATCTTCAGGAGCGTTGACGCATTCCGTTTCAAATCTTGACATGAGCCTGAAAGCTGTGGAGAGTTAACCAAATATGTTTTGTAGTAGATAAAAAATTTTATGTCTGAAGATATAGAAGAAAGCTTAATGAAAATTCCGGTGGTGCGTTCCCTTGTAAAATTTGGGAAAAGTATAAAGCTACCCGGTTTTGAAGGGCTTTCTTTGTATGATTTGATGGAAACATACATCGTGGGCATTGGAAAAGGCACCTTTTCCCACAGGGCCGGTGCCATTGCTTTCAGTTTTTTTATGGCACTTTTTCCCTTTATATTGTTTGTGCTAAACTTGATTCCTTATATCAGGATTGAAAATTTTCAGGAAGAATTTTTACGGCTTATTCAGGAACTCCTTCCGGCGCAAACCGCAGATTTTTTTTATCCGGTGATGCTTGATATCGCTGCAAACCCTCGTGGCAGTCTGTTATCATTTACTCTGCTTTTGTCTATTTTTTTGATGGCAAACGGTGTGAATGCTATTTTTAGCGGATTTGAATATTCATTTTATATCATAAAGAAAAGATCAATTATCAGGCAATATGTTATAGCCTTACTGGTCTCAATTTTTTTGGCCCTTGTTTTATTTATATCGGTGATTATTCTGTTGATTGGGCAATATATCATTTACACGCTTAATGAAGAAGGGATGAATTTAGATTCGCTTATATGGATTAATATTTTGCGGTATGTATTATTCCTTATTTTAATCTATGTAATTATTGCTACGTTATATTATTTTGGAACGAAAGAAAGCCGTCAATATCGGTTTTTTTCTATTGGGGCTCTAATCACAACCTTTTTATTTATGTTGACCACATTTCTTTTTGGGGTTTACATAAACAACTTTTCCACTTATAATGAACTATACGGTTCCATTGGGGCTTTGCTTATTATGATGCTGTACATTTGGCTGAATTCAAATCTGCTGTTACTGGGGTTTGAGCTGAATGTTACCATCGACAAACTCAAGCGTGAACAGCGAAACAATTAAAAGAATATATGAGTTTCTTTATCGATGTTATATTGCCTATTCCCATTCAAAATTTATTTACGTATGGCATCAATAAGGATGAAGCAGCATTTCTAAAACCGGGTATGCGGGTAACGGTACCTTTCGGGAAATCAAAAATATATACAGCCATTGTTTATCAGGTTCATCAGCAGGCTCCCAGTGTATACAAAACCAAGGAAATTGAGCAAATACTCGATGAAAAGCCCATCATCACTCCCATACAACTGCAACTGTGGGAATGGATAGCTTCTTATTATATGTGCACCCTTGGTGAGGTGATGCGCGCAGCTGTTTCCAGGGCTTTTTTGTTGGAAAGTGAGACTTTGGTCTCCTTGAAAGCAAATCCTCAATTAGATGCCGTTACCCTTTCCGATGAAGAATTACTGGTAGTGGAAGCCTTGCAATTACAAACCTCGCTGCGCATACACGAGATTCAAAATATCCTGAATAAAAAGGCTGTGCTCCCGCTTTTGTACAGGCTTGTCAATAAAAACCTACTGGATATTCAGGAAGAGGTCGTAGAGCAATACAAGCCAAAGCTCGTTAAATATGTACAGCTTAACAAAGCCTATAATTCAGAAAAAGGACTTAAAGAGCTTTTGGAAAACCTTTCATCGGCACCCAAACAAAAAGATGTGATCATGCATCTGTTTTCTCTGGTTTCAAAAACCAAAAAACTTGTAAAATTAAAAGAATTGCAGGAAGAAGCGGGAGTTTCGGTTTCGGTTTTAAAAGCATTGGCGGATAAAAACATACTTCAAGAATTTACCATCCAGAAAGATCGCGTCACGTATGATGGAGAAGCAGCAAATGCCATCAAACAACTTAGTAAACATCAGCAGGCAGCCTTTGAGTCGATAAAAAAGAGTTTTGTCAATCAAGACGTCACCCTGTTGCACGGGGTTACTTCCAGCGGAAAAACAGAAATTTATGTCAAACTCATCAAAGAATTTATTGAAAAGGGGCAGCAGGTGTTGTATATGTTGCCTGAAATCGCACTGACTACACAACTCATTACAAGACTCCAATTTTATTTTGCCGATAAAGTTTCGGTATATCACTCAAAATATTCCACAAATGAAAGGGTGGAAGTATGGCACAATGTCCTTCAAAATAAGGCTAAAGCACAGATTATTATTGGCGCCAGGTCTTCTTTGTTTCTTCCGTTTCAGGATTTGGGACTGGTAATCGTTGATGAAGAACACGAGCCGTCATACAAACAATTTAGTCCGGCACCCAGATACCATGCACGTGATACAGCCATCGTTCTGGCAAACCTCCATAAAGCCAAAGTCCTCTTAGGTTCAGCAACTCCTGCCCTTGAAACTTATTACAATGCCAAAGACAAAAAGTACGCGCTTGTGGAATTAACAGAACGGTATGCAGAAGTAGCCTTGCCTGATATTGAACTGATCAGCTTACGCGAAAGTTACCACAAGAAAAAAATGCAGGGCCATTTTTCAACCACACTGGTTGAAGCCATCTCGGAGGTCCTTTCAAAGGGAGAACAAGTGCTTTTGTTTCAGAACAGAAGGGGTTTTTCCCCCACTGTTGAGTGTTTGACCTGTGGGCATTCGCCCCAGTGTCCAAATTGTGATGTGAGCCTGACCTACCATCAGCACAAGCGGCAATTGAGATGTCATTACTGTGGCTATCATATCGCAATGCTCGAAGCCTGTATGGCCTGTGGTAGCGCACAGCTTGATACCAAAGGCCTGGGAACCCAGCAAATTGAAACAGAGTTGAAGGCGCTGTTTCCCGATAAAAACATTGCCCGCATGGATCAGGATACCACCAAAGGAAAACATGCTTATGAAAAGCTTATTGAAGGTTTGGAAGGGGGGGAGATTGATATTATGGTGGGCACGCAAATGCTTGCAAAGGGACTTGATTTCAGAAACATAAGCCTGGTGGGGGTTATGAATGCTGATAGTTTATTGAATTTTCCTGATTTCAGGGCGCACGAGCGAAGTTTTCAACTACTGCTTCAAGTGGCGGGAAGGGCCGGGAGAACAGAAAAGCAAGGAAAAGTGATTATTCAAACATACAATCCGCAGCAAGTAGTTTTACAACAGGTGGTGCATCACAACTATGCAGAAATGTTTGAAATTCAACTAAAGGAACGGTTTGATTTTAAATATCCGCCTTATTTCAGGTTGATAAAAATTACGGTTAAAGACAGAAAATATGTCAAAATGGAGTCGGCTGCCATCTGGTTGAGCCAATCACTGCGCAATGTTTTTAAAGAAAATATTTTAGGCCCGGAACAGCCTCCCGTGGGAAGGATACGCAATGAGTATCTCACTAATATATTGGTGAAAATACCCAAAAATCAGTCGTTGAAAAAAACCAAGGAAATCATCAGGAAAATTGAGCGTACTTTCCTTTCAATAAAGGAATACAGCAGTGTAAAATTAACGATTGATGTCGATAATTATTAACCAAAAGAGGAACTGAGCGCTTCAACAAGCTGGGTTTTTTTATTTCTGCTCAGCGGAAGGTGCTCTTTTTCAATTTCAACGGTTTTACTGTTATAGCGTTCCACTTTATCGAGATTGACGATATAAGATTTGTGAATTCTCATAAACCTGTCCTGTGGAAGCAGGGAAGCAAAAGACTTCATTGTTGACAGAACAACAAGCGATTCGTGATCGGTAACCAGTTTTACATAGTCACCCAGTGCTTCAATATATTTTAATTCGTTGAGAAATACTTTTCTTTTCTTAAGATTGCTTTTTACAAAAATAAAATCTTCATCATCAAAAGCTTCATCGTTTTTCAGTTTGAAATTTGTGATCGCTTTATGAACAGCATTTAAAAAGCGTTCTTTGGTGATGGGTTTTCTTAAATAATCCACCGCATCATAGTCAAATGCTTTGAATGCATATTTTGTTTTTCCCGTGATAAAAATAATCTGTGGTTTTTGTGTCAAATCATCCAGTAAATCAAAACCGGAAAGGATAGGCATCTCAATATCGAGAAAAACCAAATCGATTTGGTTCTTTAACAAACCCATTTTTGCCTCAATGGCATTATTGTATTCAGCAACCAGATTCAGTGAAGGATGGCTTTGAACTAACCTAACAATAGAAAGACGTTGCAGGCTTGAATCATCTACAATAGCACAATTTAGTATTACTTTATCCACGTATGTTGTATAATTTTTTGTTAGGACAATATTAAATAAAATATCGATAAAGTGCAACTTTATTTGTTATTTAACGAATTAAAATTCAAAACAATGTGAGAATTTGTAAGAAAAAATAGAACAACAAAAGCTTTTGTAGATTCTAAATAAAGTGCTATTTTTGCACCCTTATTTATCAAAGCTCTTTTGGTAAATAAAATTAAAAGTAAATAATTTAAACAAATTTTTATGAATCATTATGAAACTGTTTTCATCTTAAATCCCGTTTTATCTGAAGAACAGATAAAGGAAACAGTTAAGAAATTTGAAGATTTTCTCGTTTCTAACGGCGCTAAGATGATATCCAAAGAAAATTGGGGCTTGAAAAAATTAGCTTACCCAATTCAACACAAAAAAAGTGGATTTTACCACTTATTTGAATTTACTGCTCCCGGTGAAATTATCAACACATATGAGTTGACTTTCAAGAGAGATGAACGTGTGATGCGTTATCTTACCGTTAAGCTTGATAAGCACGCAATTGCTTGGGCTGAAAAAAGAAGAAACAGAAATAAAGAAACAGCTGCATAACTATGGCAACATTAGAACAACAATCAAAAGGAAAAAAAGACGGAGAGATCAGATATCTTACCCCGCTTAATATTGACACCAGCAAAAACAAGAAATACTGTCGTTTTAAAAAATCAGGCATTAAGTATATTGATTATAAGGATGCTGATTTCTTATTAAAACTTGTAAACGAGCAAGGAAAACTTTTGCCGAGAAGACTTACAGGTACTTCATTAAAATACCAACGTAAAGTTGCCGTAGCTGTTAAAAGAGCCCGTCACCTGGCATTAATGCCTTACGTAGCAGATTTATTAAAATAAAAAATAGCAAGACATGGAAGTTATATTAAAAAATGACGTCGAGAATCTAGGATTTACAGACGATCTGGTAACTGTGAAGAACGGTTATGCAAGAAACTTTTTGATTCCGCAAGGACATGCTGTTTTGGCAACACCATCTGCTAAGAAAATGCTTGCAGAAACATTAAAACAACGTGCTTACAAAGAACAAAAGCTCGTTGACGAAGCTAAAAAACAAGCTGAAAAAGTAAACAATCTTGATATAAAATTAACTGCTAAAACCGGTGAAGGTGATAAACTTTTTGGTTCTATCTCCAGCGCAGACGTAGCAGAAGCCCTTGAAAAAGAAGGAGTTTCTTTAGAAAAGAAATACATTACTGTTGCCGGTGGCTTGATCAAGCGCACAGGTCAGTATGAAGCTGCCCTACGTTTTCACAGAGACGTAATAGCAAACCTTACTTTCAATGTAGTGGGTGAAGCAAAATAAGTTTACGATAGCATATCTAAAAAGCCTTTTGAAGAAATTCTTAAGGCTTTTTTCTTTTTTATCTTTATACCATAAGAACAGTTTATGAAATATACCCGTCTCACCAAAGAACAATTTGAAGAACTTCATCACGAGTTTGCCCGTTTTCTGGCAGCACAATCCATTGATGTAAAAGAATGGAGCAGCCTCAAGGAAATGAGACCAAAGGTAGCTGAAGAAATACTCGATGTCTTTAGTGATGTGGTATGGGAAGGCGTCCTGGAAAAAGTTGACTATATCGAAACCTGGAGTAAAAACCAGGTGTATTTGTTTTACTTTGGGTCAGCAGTTGCAGACCTTATTGCCATAAAGGGCCTGAACCCTGCCATTGATTTTAACACACCTGAAGGCTTTGCGTGGTTAAAAGAAAATTTTGAAAAGGATGAGGTCGAACTGTACAAGGCATCAAAGCCTTACAGTGAGGATAAAAACATCGATAAATTTGAATGCATCAAACATGGTGGCGTCATCACAAAAGGGGGATTTTACAACAACCTGAAAAAGTTGGTTGATTAAAATTATTCATATCGCAACGACTCAATAGGATCAAGGCGGGCCGCTTTTGCCGCAGGGTAAGAACCTGCTATTACAGCAACTACAAATGAAATAATGGTTGCAGCTATCATAGCTGCCCAGGGCAGGCTGTATTCAAAACCAACAATAGCAGCAAAACCAAGTCCTCCCAAAATTCCCAGAAGAATTCCCAGCAGGCCTCCCATTTGTCCAATAAGGATGGTTTCTATTAAAAACTGGGTCGCAATGGTTCCTTTTTTGGCACCCAGCGATTTTCGCACGCCAATTTCGCGTGTGCGTTCGGTTACAGAAACAAGCATAATATTCATCAAGGCAATCGAGGATCCAAAAATTGTAATGATGCTGATGATCCAGGCCGCCGCCTCCAGATACCCTGTGATGCTGGTGATCCTGTTGATGAGGTCATCGCTGCGGGACATTCCAAAATTGTTTTCCTCCACAGGCCGCAATCCTCTTATATTCCTGAAAATCATAATGGCCTCTTCATAGGCTCCTTCTATCATTTCATTGTTTTCAACTTTGACGCTTATGTTGTAATTGATATTGGGTTGCGAAAAAATACTGCGGGCCAGTTGTATGGGAATCATGACCCTTAAATCCTGATTATTTCCAAAGGTGGAACCCTTCTGTTCCAGAACACCAATGATTTTAAATTTAGCACCCCGGATGCTGATCGTCTTGTCCAGGGGATTTTCCTCTTTAAAAAGGCTCTTTACAATATCAGAACCTATGACACAGACGTTGTTGTTGTTTTGAATGTCAAAAACGTTAAAGTCACGCCCTTGGGCTACTGAAAGGCCGGAAGCATTTAAAAAATTTTCATTGACTCCCAGTACCTGTACTTCAGGGTCTGTTTTGAGGTTTTCATATTTTACTTCGGCAGACGCGGTCCCGGTAAAGGAGACAGAAGTGTTGGTTTGCGGAAAATTATATGTGTCTTCAAACTCTTTTATATTCCGGTAGCTGATGACCGGATTAACTTTTGTTCTTTCGCCGGTTGACATAAGGTCAAAATCATAGCGCTGTACGGAAAAGGTGTTGGCACCCATGGAAGCAAAGTCACCTGATATCGTGTTTTCCAGGGATTTTACAGCACTTAATATAATTACCAGTGCAAATACCCCAATACCAATAATAAGGATGGTTAAAATGGTCCTTAAAAGCTGTGTTTTTATGGAGTCAATGGCAATGCGAATATTTTCTCCTAAAAGTGAAAACATGAAAGTTGCGTTTCTCTATTTGACATCAATTGAAGCAGATTGTTACACAGTTTGAAATATAAATATTTTAGCGCATTTCACAAAGCAAGAAAATATAATATGGATTCAATTTTATTTTTTAAAATTTGATACTTGCAATTTATAATCTGATATTTGTACTTATTCAAAAAAACCATGGCAAAAAAACCGTCAGTACCCAAAGGCACAAGAGATTTTTCACCGCAAGAGGTTGCAAAGCGCAACTATATTACCGAAACCATAAAAACCTCTTTTAAGCTTTATGGTTTTCAGCCCATAGAGACGCCTTCCTTTGAAAACTCAGAGACCTTGATGGGAAAATATGGCGAAGAAGGTGACCGGTTGATTTTTAAAATTTTGAATAGTGGTGATTTTTTAAGCAAAGTTGATGATGCGCTGTATGCGGAAAAGGACAGCCTGAAAATCACAAAAGATATCTCCGAAAAAGCTTTACGTTATGACCTCACGGTTCCGTTTGCCCGATATGTGGTACAGCACCAAAACGAAATCAGCTTTCCATTTAAGCGCTATCAGATACAACCCGTATGGCGTGCAGACAGGCCTCAAAAAGGACGTTTCAGGGAGTTTTGGCAGTGTGATGCAGATGTGGTGGGTTCAGACTCCTTATGGCAGGAAATCGAGCTTGTACAACTTTATGATGAGGTTTTTGCCAACCTGGAACTACAAGGTGTCACCATAAAAATTAACAACCGGAAAATTCTTTCCGGAATAGCCGAAGTTATTGGTGCAGAAGACAAGCTTATTAACTTCACGGTAGCACTCGATAAACTCGATAAAATAGGCGAGGAGGGCGTAAAAAAAGAAATGCTTGAAAAGGGAATTTCACAAGACGCTATCAATAAACTACAGCCCCTCTTCAGTTTTGAAGGAGATAATGAAGCAAAATTAGCAAGTCTCTCCGGTCTTTTAGTCACTTCACCTTCAGGTTTAAAAGGGATTGAAGAAGTGCGATTTGTACTGGATAATGTCCAAACACTGGGTCTTAAGAGTTCTAATATCGTTCTTGATGTAACCCTGGCCCGTGGCCTGGATTATTACACCGGGGCGATATTTGAAGTGAGTGCCCCGCCATCTGTTCAATTGGGCAGTATTGGCGGTGGAGGCCGCTATGATGACCTTACCGGAATATTCGGATTGAAAGGTGTGAGCGGTGTGGGAATCTCATTTGGCCTGGACCGCATTTATCTTGTGCTGGAAGAACTGGGATTGTTTCCTGAAACCGTGGAAGCAAACACCAAAGTATTGTTTATCAATTTTGGGGAAGCAGAAGCTTTGTATGCAATGCAGGCAATTGCAAAACTAAGGTCTGAAGGCATTGCTGCAGAACTATACCCGGATGCTGCCAAAATGGGCAAACAAATGACCTATGCAGATAAACGGGACATACCCTTTGTTATCCTTGCAGGGGGAAATGAAATGGAAGCAAAAACCTTTACCCTTAAGAATATGAAGAGTGGGGAGCAGCAGGTTTTAAATATTGATGCATTAATGCAGGCTTTAAATAAGTAATTAAATAAAAAATATAGACATAAAAAAATCCCCAATTCTCATTGGGGATTTTTTTTGTAGCGTGAGGGGGACTTGAACCCCCGTCCGCCTCTGGCGGATATGAATCCTCCATCTATTCTTTATAAAATGGGAGTACTTTTTCTTTGATAAATTTTCTTCCAATCCCGGATTTCAGCCACTTTTCTTTTTGCATTGCTTCTTTTTTAGTTGAAAAGAATTCAGCATACACGACAATCCAGGGCCTGAACTTAACTGTATACCCTTTATTTGAGAATTTGTTGTGAGAGTAGAATCTTTGAATTAAAGAGGAGGAAAATCCAATATATATATTATCAAATTTTATTGAGTAGAGCACATATGTTACAAACTCGTCCATTCTGTAAAAATAAAAAATCCCTAATTTTCATTGGGGATTTTTTGTAGCGTGAGGGGGACTTGAACCCCCGGCCTCCGGGTTATGAATCCGACGCTCTAACCAGCTGAGCTACCACGCCATGTATTCCCGCGAAGGCGGGAATCTCATTATATATTTTAAAACGTATTCAATCAAGAACCTTACTTAAATCTCAAGTCTTGTCTAAACCTCCGTCCGCCTTTGGTGGATATGAATCCGACGCTCTGACCAACTGAATCATGTCTCGTGAAAAACAGGAAATCTCAATCTCTATTTTTGAGAGCGCAAATATAAAAACAATTTGTAGTAGCACAAAGGTTTATTTCCACAAAATATATTTTTATTTTTTTTCTAATTCCGTTTTAATATCTATATTGTGCGTCAACTAACAATCAAAACAATGGAAGAAAAAGTAAAATTTGAGATGGAATTTCCAATTCAAGTCTCACCTTCGCTTTTATATCAATATATATCAACGCCTTCAGGGCTTTCTGAATGGTATGCAGAGAATGTAAATTCGCGTGGAGAGTTCTTCACATTTATATGGAACGGCTCTGAAGAACGTGCAAAACTTTTAGGTAAAAAGAGCGGTGAACGCATCAAATTTAAATGGATGGCAGATGAAGGCACAGATTATTATTTTGAAATGCGCATTCAACTTGATGAAATCACAAAAGATGTCTCCTTGATGATCACAGATTTTTCTCCTGAAGATGAACTGGAAGCGAGTAAAATGCTTTGGGATAATATGGTCTCAGATCTTAAACAGGTTTTGGGTTCTACATAAAAAATCCTCATTTATAACGTGTATCTTTACCTCGTTTAAATAAAACGAGTTTTTTTTATGATTAATTTGAACGGAAAACTGGTGCCGGAAAGCCAAGCAGGAATCTCTCCCACCAACCGCGGTCTTTATTATGGTGATGCTGTTTTTGAAACCCTTCGCATTTCCTCGGGAAAAATTCTTTTTTGGGAAGACCACTATTTCAGGTTAATGGCCTCTATGCGTATTATGCGGATGGAAATTCCCATGCATTTCACAATGGAAAACCTGCAGGAAGAAATCTTAAAAACAACTGCACATTTTCCGGTATCCCAGGCGGTGAAAGCCCGGTGTACGGTATACAGAAATGAAGGCGGGCTTTATATGCCTTCAAATAATTCGGTTTCTTTCCTTATCACATGTGAAGAGCTTGAACCCCCGTTTTATCTTCATAACACCGATTCATATGAGATTGAGCTTTTTAAGGATCATTATTTAAATTCAGGCTTGCTCTCAACCATCAAATCAAACAACAAGCTCATCAATGTTCTGGGAAGTATTTATGCGCGTGAAAATGATTACGACAACTGTTTGTTACTGAATGAGAATAAAATGGTTGTTGAAGCCCTTAACGGAAATATTTTTTTAGTCTCAGGCACTGTAATTAAAACACCACCCATCACAGATGGTTGTTTGCGGGGTGTGATAAGAAAGCAACTTCTGAATATGGCAAAACAACTGCCGGAATATACATTTGAAGAAACTTCCATTTCACCTTTTGAACTTCAAAAGGCAGATGAGATTTTTATTACAAATGTGGTGAAAGGCATTCAACCCGTTACCAAGTACCGAAAAAAAGATTTTAAAACAGAAGTTTCAAAAAATCTGCTTACCAAATTAAATGTAAAAATACGACTGACTTAGTTGAAGTTGGGGTTTTCAGGTGCATTTGACCAAAGAAGATAGTCACCGCCAAATTCGACCATTTTTTCTTTCCAAAAACTGGCGTTGTCTTTGGAAAAAATCTCATTGTTGTAATTGTTTTTTACAACTACCCAGCTGTGTGCATTCAATTCTTTTTCAAGTTGGTTTTCTTCCCACCCTGAATATCCCAAAAAGAAACGAATGTCTGTGCCTTTAATTTGTTTTGACTCCAGTAAAATACTTACCGTCTCAAAATCGCCACCCCAATAGATACCGTTTGTAATTTCAACACTGTTGGGAATTAACTCAGGCACTCTGTGTATAAAATACATATTGTCTTGTTCCACAGGACCACCATTATAGACAATAATATCTGAATCGATGGAGGGTATCAAATCATGAATGGTATACTCAAGGGGTTTGTTGAGAATAAAACCCACAAAGCCACCCTCATTTTCATCTGCCAGTAAAACCACAGACCTGTTAAATGACAAATCGCCAAATATGGATGGCTCTGCTACAAGAAGAAGACCTTTTGAAGGTTTTAAAGTTGTCATGGTACAGTTTCTTTAGACTAAATCTACTGAAAAATTTTAAATAAAAAAAAACCCTATCCAATTGAATAGGGTTTTAAGTAAGTTTTTTTTAAGAAAAAACTAGTTTACTGCCTTTTGAAGATCAGCTCCTGCTTTAAACTTAACTACTTTTTTAGCAGCAATTTTAATAGTTTTTCCTGTTTGTGGGTTTCTTCCTTCTCTTGCAGCTCTTTTAGAAACTGACCAAGAACCAAAGCCTACTAGAGATACTCTGTTTCCTTTTTTAAGGGCTTTTTCAACATTTCCTAAGAATGATTCCAAGGCTTTTTTAGCTGCTGCTTTAGTGATTCCGGCGTCAGCTGCCATTCCATCGATTAAATCTGATTTGTTCATAATTTGTTTTTTAAATTAAATTGTTGGTTAAACATAAATTATTTTGCTCTACAAATTTAAACGGATTATTGGTTCGCGCAAGCAATAACGGGGTAAATCAGACTATTTGTTGATAACTTTCGTCCATTGTTAATAAAGTTGCTTGTTTTTTTCGTCATTTTATAAAATGAGTAGCAGTAAGACTTTAGCGCATTTTGGCTCCATTTTCAAAAGTGTAGCCATTTAAAAGTGCCCTTGCATCCATTTTCTTCTTTCCGGGCAATTGTATTTCTTCAATTCTTAGATACCCTCCCTTTACAGCAACCAAAATATCTTTTTTAGTGGTGGTAATATCACCGGTCTCAAGGGAATGAGCATCGGTAACAGGTGTTGATTTCAGGATTTTTACGACAACTTCTTTGGTGTCATTTATTAAAAAGGACCAGGCAGCCGGGTATGGACTCAGCCCCCTTATTTTATTATGTATAGTCGAAATGGACTGATCCCAGTCAATCTTTGTATTCTCAGTATGGAGCTTGTATGCCGTTTTCAAATCTTCCGAATTTTTTTGAATCTGAGTTTTTACGTTATTATTTTCAATCATTCCCACGGTTTCAAGAACGGCTTTGCTGCCCAGTTTCATCAGTTTATCGTGCAGGCTTCCGGCGGTATCTTCCGGTTCTATGGTAATTTCTTTTTGTAAGATGATTTCGCCTGTGTCAATTTTGTCGTCAATAAAAAATGTGGTGACACCTGTTTTCTTTTCACCGTTTATAATGGCCCAGTTAATGGGGGCAGCACCACGGTATTGCGGCAGGAGGGAAGCGTGGAGGTTAAAGGTGCCCTCTGTGGGAAGGCTCCAGACTGCTTCCGGCAGCATCCTGAACGCAACTACAATTTGCAGGTCAGGTTGAAGGGCTTCCAAATCTGATTGAAATTCACCGCTCTTGAGATTCGTTGGTTGTAAAACTTGTATGTTTTGTGAAAGCGCATAGTTCTTCACATCAGATTGTTTTAAAGTTCTTCCCCTTCCCGCAGGTCTGTCCGGTGCTGTGACAACGGCTACTACATTTTTACCTGCTTGTATAAGAGCTTGCAATGTTGCAACAGCAAATTCCGGCGTTCCGTAAAAAACAATTCTTAAATCTTTCATTATCTTAACTGGTATTGATTTTTTGTGTTTAAGCTAATTTTGCCTGCATCAATTAGTTGTTGCAGTACAGAAATTACTTTCATTTCTGCAAAAGTAAGGCTTTCGCAAATTTCCCTGGAGTTAAGGGCGTCTTGTTCTTCCAAAAGAAGTAACACCCCTTTTGCTATCATTTTTTTCTCTTTGAGGGAGATTTGATTGTTTTGCCTTGTACAGACACTGCAAATGCCGCAGGTTTTATTTGAATGGTCACCAAAATATGCCAACAACTGTATGCTTTTGCACTGGGAATCGTTGTTTACATATTTTATGACCGCTCCAGCCTGGCTTACTTTACTGGTGTTTTGAGCGTTAAGTGTCTTTGCAATCCTGTTGATAGTCCTGTCATCTTCCCGCGGCTCAATAAACGTCATGGCGGCATCTGTTGTGGCCAGTGATAAGGAAATGACTTCATCCTTTTCAAACTGCTTCAGGGTTTCTATAATTTCGTTTACAGATTGCCCGCTTTTGCTGGCTACCAATTCCAGATCTGTAGCAGTTTCTTTTTCAAAGATACCGGTATAGATGCGCAATATGGTTTTCCCGATAATGGAAGATTTCATATTCCTTTCCAGATAGGCAATCACCTGTTTTGAAGGAAGCAGGAATTGTATTTCGGTTTTCCTGCCAAATTCAAAAGACAATCTTACAATGCCCAGCCGGTCAAGTGCCTGGATGGCGTTGTATGTTTTTAAGGAATGCAACTCATATTGCCTGCAGAACTTTTCAAAATTAAAACTATGTGTCGTGAATGCGCCTTCACCATAAGCAATATAAAAATGATTGCACAGCTTTCTGTAAATATGCTTGAGGAAATCAACGGTAGGTAGTGTGCTTAAAAACTGTCTTTTCAATTGGGGTTCATCACTGTCATTATAAAGAAGTATGGCCTGCGCATACAAACCATCCCTTCCGGCCCTTCCGGCTTCCTGAAAATAGCTTTCGATGCTTTCAGGCAAGTCAAAGTGAATCACTTTTCGCACGTTCGGTTTATCAATACCCATCCCAAAAGCACTTGTTGCCACAATGACCCGTGTTTTTTCCTCCAGCCAGTTGTTGAGTCTTTTTTTCTTTTCGTCTGCCGTAATCCCCCCGTGAAAATAGGTGCTGTCAATGTTTTTTAGATTTAGTGCCCTGCTGATTTCTTCAGTGCTTTTTCTGTTGCGTGTATAAATGATAGCTGTTTCATTTTTCTTTAGCAGTTTTTCAATGCGATAGAGTTTGTCCTCTTCTTTTAAGACCAGATAGGCAATGTTCTCCCTGAAAAACGATTTTTGAAAGACTTTTGCGTTCTCAAGTGCGAGTTCGTTGATGGTATCTGTAAGCACTTCAGGAGTTGCAGTTGCGGTAACAGCAATAAAGGGTACATCCGGTTTTAGTGTTCTGAGAATATTCAGGTTTTTATATGCAGGCCTGAAATCGTTTCCCCATTGTGAAATACAATGCGCTTCATCAACGGCAATGATATTGACGTTCATTTTCTCGATGCGGTGCTGCACGAGTTCCTGCTGAAGCCTTTCCGGCGAAAGGTAAAGGAATTTATAGTTGCCGTAAATGCAATTGTCAAGCAATCTGTCAAGGTCATTATAGGAAATGCTTCCGGCAAGGGCCATGGCTTTGATCCCCATGTTTTGAAGGGCGTTTACCTGATCGTTCATCAATGCGATGAGTGGGGAAACCACAATGCATATTCCATCAGTGGCCAGGGCGGGAATTTGATAGCAGATTGATTTTCCGCCACCGGTGGGTAACAGTGCCACGGTGTCTTGTTTATGTAAAACACTTTCTATAATTTCTGTCTGAAGCGGCCTGAATTCATCATAGCCCCAGTACCTTTTTAATATTTCGAGTGGGGTTCTCATAGAAGCCGGCTCATGGTGTCGAGAATGAAGGAAACACGTTCTTCAATGGTCAATTTTGGCACCTCAATGGGCTTGTAGTTATAACTTTTATAGGCGTTTTCCAGATATCTATGAATCTTGACGGCTTCTTCAAAGCTTTCATAGCGTTCACTATCGGGTGTGTAAATTTCTTCCCAGGGAGGAAGTATAAAAACCTGGTCATAAGAGTAACTTTTACAAACGGTTTGAAATTCTTCAGGATAAACCTCGCCTGCATAGTGTAAATATGCAACCACATCGTGAAGCCCGCGATCATAAAAAACATGTTTTCTTTTAAAGGTCAACCCTTCATGAAACTGGCTCACCCTTCCTTCGAGCAGCATTTCGCTGAAAAGCAGGGGTTTTTCAAGAAACAACTGTTCGTAACCTTCTTTTCTGGCCTGGAGGATTACTTCCCGGGAGACTTCGTGTAAACACGTGTAACCGTGGGCTTCCAGGGACTTAATAATGGATGATTTTCCGGTACCCGGGCCGCCGGTTATTACAATGCGTTTTGGTGTCAAGATTTTATATTTAAAAATACAAAATACGGAAAAAGAAATTGATTTTGAAATCTTATCTTTGCAGGGCAAAAGATTTATGAAAATAAGCCCCACTTATGGAACCGGATAAAAAAACAGCAGACTTTTACAAAAATCTCAAAGAGAAACTGAGCAACGATACACTTTGGCCTTCAAATTACCTTTATAAATTCATCATTCCTACAGATGCTGAAAAGGTGGAGCAAATCAAAGATGCCTTCAAAGAAGAAGAAGCCATAATTCAAACCAAGGAATCTTCAAAAGGCAATTTCACCAGCGTGTCTGTTCACGTAAAAATGAAAAATCCTGATGCCGTTATAGAAAAGTATCTTGAAGTTTCATATATTGAGGGAATAATTTCGCTTTAGGTTAACTTTTTAGAAACATTTTTTTACTACTTTGCGCAAAGCAATGAAATAACTTTTTACTACACTTAAAACACCAAACATTTTGTTAGATCAATTAGAATACAATACGGAAAGGCCCAAACTTATCATTCCTGAATACGGACGCCATATTCAAAAACTGGTAGATTATGCCATTACCATAGAAGACCGGGAAGAACGCAATAAAGTAGCCAAGAGCATCATTGCCGTGATGGGCAATTTAAATCCGCATTTGCGTGATGTTCCTGATTTCCAGCCGATGCTTTGGGACCAGTTGTTTATTATATCAGACTTCAAACTGGATGTTGAGTCACCTTTTCCCATCCCGACAAAAGAAGAGCTTATGGAACGCCCTGAGCCTTTAAAGTACCCTCAAAACCATCCCAAATACCGTTTTTACGGAAACAATATCAAAAGGATGATTGATGTGGCAAACAGCTGGGAAGAAGGTGAAAAAAAGGAGGCGCTTGTTATTACAATCGCCAATCATATGAAAAAATCCTATCTCAACTGGAACAAGGATACCGTTGAAGACGGGGTTATTTTTGATCATCTTTTTGAGCTTTCAGGCGGAAAAATAAACCTTAAAGAAAGTGATGAAGATCTTTCAAATGCTTCCGAGTTGATGAAGAGCAAAAAGAAATTCACAAACGGAGGTCATTTAGGTAAAAAGAACTACAAGTCAAACAGGACCAAAAAAAGACATTAAGCATTTTATTATTCTATGGGTACTTTTCAAATTGAAGGCGGTCAAAAACTAAAAGGTGAAATACATCCGCAGGGCGCAAAAAATGAAGCACTTCAGATACTTTGCGCTGTTCTGCTCACTCCTGAAAAAGTTGAAATCAAAAACATCCCCGATATCATTGATGTCAATAAACTGATATCTGTTCTCGGAAATCTGGGCGTCAAAATAGAAAAATTTGGCAAAGGTCATTTTTCCTTTCAGGCAGATGATATCAATCTTGAATACTTGGAGTCTGAATTGTTCAAAAAGGAGGGGAGTTCGCTCCGGGGTTCCATTATGATTGTAGGCCCGTTGCTTGCACGTTTTGGCAAGGGATATATTCCACGACCCGGCGGTGATAAAATTGGTCGTAGAAGGCTGGATACCCACTTTGAAGGCTTTATAAAACTGGGTGCAGAGTTCAGGTATAACCGTGAAGAACGTTTTTATGGGGTAGAAGCTCCCAATGGTTTGACAGGTACTTATATGCTGCTCGATCAGGCTTCTGTTACCGGTACTGCAAACATTATTATGGCTGCTGTTTTGGCTAAAGGAACCACAACCATTTACAACGCCGCTTGTGAGCCTTATTTACAACAATTGTGTAAAATGCTCAACCGCATGGGCGCAAATATTTCAGGTATTGGGTCTAATCTTTTGGTTATTGAAGGGGTAAAATCCATGGGTGGTTGCACGCATACAGTGTTACCGGATATGATCGAAATTGGTAGCTGGATAGGGTTGGCAGCCATGACCCGCAGTGAGATTACCATTAAAAATGTGAGTTGGGAGAATTTAGGTGTCATTCCAAATACCTTTAGAAAACTGGGAATCACACTAGAACAAAAGGGAGACGATATTTATATCCCAGAACAAGACCATTATGAAATTCAAAGTTATATTGACGGTTCTATTTTAACCATTGCCGATGCTCCCTGGCCGGGATTTACACCTGATTTGCTGAGTATTGTTCTGGTTGTTTGTACACAGGCCAGAGGAAGTGTTTTGATTCATCAAAAGATGTTTGAAAGCCGTCTCTTCTTTGTCGATAAATTGATTGATATGGGGGCAAAAATAATTCTTTGTGACCCGCACAGGGCTACGGTAATTGGACATGATTTTCAATCGATGTTGAAAGCAACAACCATGGTTTCACCTGATATCAGAGCCGGTATTTCCTTGCTTATTGCTGCACTTTCAGCTACCGGAACCAGTTTGATTCACAATATTGAGCAAATTGACAGAGGTTATGAAAATATAGTGGAGAGACTTCAGGCAATTGGCGCCAGGATAACAAGGATAGATTAATTCATTATTATACTTACAACAAAAAAGGAAGCATTTTTAAATGCTTCCTTTTTTAATTTGGCAGTCAGTTTTTTTATTCCCATTTTCCTTTAAATAAAGGTGCAACGGGATTTTCTTCTTTATCGAGATTCAGATCATTGTAAATATCTGCATTTTTCCGTGATTCTTTTTCAGGTTTTAGTTCAACGCCCAATTCTTTTTTTATGTCTTCATTTATACCTATAAACAATATCTCGGCATTTTCATAATTCAGGAAATCAGATGGATTGACAGGCACAAAGCGTCTGTCTTCAAATTTTTCGGTAAGTCTTTTTGGAAAGTCTGCTTTTTGATCTTGGGGCATCCCTGCGTTTTTAGGTTGTCCTTTTTCAGGGTTTTTTACGTTTATGATGTAATTTCCCTCTCTTTCAATATTGAAAGCTTTCTGCACTTCATCCCTTTTTTTGGGATATTCAAGGGCATAGACAAGATGTGTGTGGTCATCGTGCTGCAGGATTCTGTAGACGCCTTCGCCACAAGGTCTTGCAGCGGGTTGTTCTCTTTTGCCTTTGGTTTTGGTCTGATAGGTATATGACTCCAGTTCTTCCTTGATTTGTTTTTTGCTTATTGAAGCTCTGCTAACAAAACCCCAGAATTTTTCATGATTGGAAAGTTCGGGTAGTGCTTCTTTTCCAATGATTAGCAAACGGGAGTGTTTATCGTCTTTAGGACTGAGGGCACAATAAAAGTTTTGGACATCTTCTTTGTTCTTTATATCATCCTTTACGTCAATTTTTGGTCTGTAAAAGAAATAGATATGTCCTTTTTCCAATACTTCTACATTCTCTTTTGCCATGATTCACACTCTTAAAAGTTATATAATTATTTGAATTTCCATAAGATACTTTTTATAGTGCTTTACAACAAAAAAATAATTTTAAACTTTTATTAAAAACAGGAGCTTATGTTTTTATTCTAAATAATGGAACAATGTTACCAGAAATCAGCTAAGCCTGTTAAGATTTTTCGGGTGTTGGTTTTCATCTTCCTCGATAGACTAATTTTTAAAAAATAGTTTTTATCCTTAAGTAGGGTAATAATCCTTTATACTGTTCTATGAGTAAATAACCTAATTCTTTAATTTATGAAAAAAATAGCCCTATTACCCGCTTATTTAATTTTTGGTCTATTGCTCTTTACATCTTGTAGCACAGATGATAGTCCACCACCCGATGATTCTGCAATCACGATCAACAAGACTTCGTTGATGGCAAATTTACTTACCCGTATGTCTGAACCGCCTACAGAGCCAACTGCAATAACATGTGTGAGTATCAATTACCCAATTAATCTTAATATTTTTAATGCAGCCGGCCAGCAAACCGGTACACAAACAATTAGCAGTGATTTAGAATTGTTGCTTTTCATAAGCAATTTAGAACCGGGTTCAGGCTTTTCAATTGTTTTCCCAATATCAATAACACTTGAAAGTGGAAATGTCGTAGAAATAAACAACTTGCAGGAACTGGAGGATATTATTTTAGCGTGTGACGCTTCGGGAGGTCAAATACCTGCAAATTTTGCTGATATTTTAACCGATGGAGTTTGGTATGTTAATTATTTCTTTGATGATGAGGACGAAACCTTTTTGTTTAACGGTTACCAATTTAGCTTTAATGCAGATCAAACGGCACTTGCAGATAATGGTTCAAATCAAGTAAACGGAACCTGGGAGTTGACAACGAGCTCCACTCTTGATTTTGTTTTATTCTTTGGTACAAACAGTCCGTTTGATGAATTGGATGACGATTGGGATATTATTGAAGTCACACCGGAAATCATCCGTTTAAAAGACGTTAGTGGCGGTGATGGAAGTGTTGAGTTTTTAACTTTTGGAAGAACACCTACTACCGGTGGTGGTGGCACAAACTCATTTGTTGAAAATTTGACAACCGGAGACTGGTATGTAACCCTTTTGAATGACGATGGCGACATTGAAACCTGTCATTATATTAATTATACATTCAGTTTTGCAGCAGACCAATCAGTGACTGCCACAAGTTCCGGCAATACCGTCAATGGTAGCTGGCAAGTACAAAACAGCAGCAGTGGTCTTGACCTGGTGCTCGATTTCCAAATTAGTGGTGATGACGACCCTTTTGATGATCTAAACGACGACTGGGATGTTGTTGATTTTAACACAAACTTGATTTCTTTACTGGATATAAGTGGAGGAGATGGCAGTACTGATATTCTCAAATTTGGAAGAACACCCGCTGCAGATTGTACAGGAGGTGCAAATCCTCAAGATCTTATTGATATCATGATTTCCGGCTCCTGGTTTGTAGCAAACTATTTGGATGATGGCATCAATCAAACAGCTCCTTATACAGGGTATACAGTTGATTTCATTTCAGATGGTACCGTAACAGCCGCTAATGGCAGTCAAACCTTAAACGGCAGTTGGGCTGTTACCTTAAGTGGCGACGGAAGTGGCCTGGATGTAGTACTTGATTTTGGTTCACAAGTACCATTTGATGAGTTTAACGACGATTGGGATGTTGAAGGGTTCACGGATACTTCTATTGATTTAAAAGACGTTAGTGGTGGCGATGGCAGTGTTGATACCTTACGATTTGAAAAACTATAATCTAGCTTTGTTTTCTTTTTAATTTTAAACCGCCTGGTTTTTAGGCGGTTTTTTAATTCAATATGAATTTTAGCAGCCTCACGGTTTATTCCCGCACAAGGACTTCCCTTGAGCAGTAAGAGTACCAATGCCGTCATACCTATGGACTGACCGAAATCATATCAATTCCAGACAAGGTTGTTGGAATAGCAGGCATTGTTCTTTTTTGGAAGGCTGTCTTGTAAATAGAAATAATATTCTGTGAATAAGATGGTTTTGGGGACATCTCCCGAGATAGACCAGAGCAGGCTAGTTGGGGTGAATTCATCTGGGACTCCATATATTTTGATTAGTTTTTCTATTTGGGCGAGCGACTCTTTGGACCAGTTTGCTTGACAGTTAGTTATGGGGAAATCTACAAGTAATTCGTTTTCCATACTTATAAAGTGACTTGCCTTAAAATTCTGTACCATTAACTTTTCAATACCTACGCTGAATAGAATTACTAATACTGAAAGTAGTAGTGTTTTAAGGATTATATCGTTTGAATTCAATGGCATAAATAGTTATTCATGTATTTTTTTGCAAATTTTTCAAAAAACGTAGTAAAACCAACCATTTTGCTTGTCCTCACAACATGAAAACGGTTGTTGTTTTACTACTTACGGATTAAATTCAATTAGTTTAGAAAGATTGTAATATGAAGGTAGTGTTCTAAACTATTTTACATAAAAACCATAGTATATGTTGTTATACAAAGTAAAGATGTAAATAGTTAAAGGAGTTTGTATTACACATATCTGAAAATGAGTTGTATAAATCACACATAAGAAAATCAATAACTGCCTTTATTTACATGCCAAAATTAGAGTTTTCTATTGAAGCAAGACTTCAGGGCTGGTTAATTGATACATACTTGTAAACAGTAAGTTTGTATTGACAGGTTTGCTGATAAAACCGTTCATCCCTTTTTTTAGATACTTTTCTTTTTCACCGGATAAGGCGTTTGCGGTCAAGGCAATGATGGGTATGTTGTTTTTTAATTCTTTTCTGATGATTTGAGTTGTTTCACATCCTTTCATTACGGGCATTTCAATATCCATTAAGATTATGTCAAAATGATTGTTTTTGACTTTTTCAATTCCTTCCATACCATTAACTGCAATTTCTAATGAGATTTTTTGCATTAAAAAAATATGTACCATCATTTTTATATTCAATATGTTATCCTCAATCATTAAAACCTTGAGTTTTCTTAGCGCTTGTAGTTTGTTTTTGTTATTCAGTATGTCTTCTATAACATTTTCTTTTTTTGAATATATTTTATTTGTATTTGTTAGTAATGGCAGGACAAATGTAAATGAGGAACCAACCCCTTCTATACTTTTAAAGTTTATACTTCCTTTTTGGAGTTCTACCAGGTTTTTTACAATACTTAACCCCAATCCTGTTCCACCATAATTTCGGGTGGTGTCTGCCTTTGCTTGCCTGTATCTTTCAAAAAGATAAGCATGCATCTCTTTTGGGATACCAATGCCCGTATCTTCCACAGTGGTTTGAAGTAGTTTTTTTTTATTTTTGTTGACTAATACTTTGGCAGAAATCAATACTTTGCCTTGATCTGTAAACTTTATGGCATTACTGATAAGGTTTGAAATAATCTGTACAAACCTGGTGGGATCTCCAATAATTAGCTGTGGAATTGAATCATGAAATTCAAATCGAATTTCTAATTTTTTTTCATCAGCTTTTGCTGAAAACATTTTTTCCAATGATAAAAATGTTTTTGAAATACTAAAGGGGATTTTTTCAAAAACTATTTTTCCAGCTTCAATTTTAGAGGAGTCCAACATTGAATTAATCACTTCTAAAAGGTTTCCGGCTGCCATTTTGATTGTTTCTAAATACTCTTGTTGCTTTTCCTGTTCGATTTTATGTTGTAACAAGATATCTGAAAAACCTATAATCAAATTTACCGGGGTTCTCAATTCATGATTTAAGTTTGCCATAAAAATATCTTTGAGCTTGACCGTTTCTTTTGCTTTTCGGCGTATTTTTCGCTCTGATACTCGTTGGGCTGAAAGGTCTCTAAAGTGCATGGATATTGCAATGACTTTAAGTTTTTCGTTATAAACAGCATTTAGATTTAGGGAAAAAAAGGATTTTTCTCCGGTTCTTTTTTCAATGGAAGTGTCAAAATTTGCTACATCAACACCTTTACAGACTTTTAGTATATTGTTTTCAATTTTAATATATTTTTTTTTTGAAAACAGCATGGAAATTTGCTTCTCCAGGAGTTGATTGGGAGCATATCCAAAGGCTTTTACAGAACTAAAATTGCAATAGGTAATTTTACCTCCTGTATTGATTATAAGAAACGAGTCTCTTGAGTTTTGAATGACAGCATCCAGTGAGTTACTTGATTGCTTTTGCATAATAGCTATTTATCGTTAAAATAAAATTTTGGCCATTAATAAAAGGGGAGGGTAAGGTTAAACAAAATAAAGGAAAGCTCTTATAAACCAACCTCTTCATAACCACTTTTTATGATGGTTGATATCATTTTAAACCGCACATTGGCTTTTATGGTGTTTTTAGCATGGGCGGGTATAATAATAGATTCCCCGGCTGTGAGATGATTTGGGATATCATTTATCAAAACTTCGGCCTCACCATCTATCACTTGTATAAAAGTGTCAAAAGGGGAGATCTTTTCAGCCAATGCTTCGCCACTATCAAAAGAAACAGCACTCACGTTTCCGGTTGACTTTTTAATAATCGTTTTTATAAGAACAGAGTTGGGGATGTATTCGATAATCTCTACTATGATAAAAACTTTTGCTTTTTGATATTCAACTTCCTGCATTTTTTTTTGTTTAATAATAAAATGAAAGGTACACCTTAAAACCCAATAAATCTTCAATTAATAACATAGACAAAGGACTTGTTTTTTTCTTGGTTATTTCTTACACGTTATTGTGCCAATTGTTACATATATCACAGGTTTTCAAGGTTATTGTTCCTTTTGAGTTTCAATTCCTTATAATATGACGGAGAGAGGCCGGTCACTTTTTTAAACTGGTTTGATAAATGAGCAACACTGCTGTAGTGAAGTTTGTATGATATTTCAGTAAGGGTAAATTGGTCATACAAAAGCAATTCTTTCACTTTTTCAATTTTGTGGAAAATTATATATTGCTGTATGGTTATGCCTTTAACTTCTGAAAAGGTATTTGCCAGATAGGTATAATCATAGCCCAATTTTTCACTTATGTATAAAGAATAATTAACCTTGGGTATTTCCTCTTCATAATGGATCATTTCTATGATGACGCTTTTTATTTTTTCGATGAGAATGCTCTTTGAATTTTCTAACAGCTCCAGTCCTGATTTTAAAAGATTTGCCCTAAAAGTTTCTAATTTTTCAGGAGAAAAGGTTTCTTTGATTTCTACGGTACCTAAATCCACACTTATAAAAGTAATCCCAAGTTTTTTCAACTCTTCTTTGACAAGCATTTTACAACGAAGGCTTACCATGTATTTTATATATAATTTTATCATGTACTTTTGAAAATTTCCAAGTCTAGTTTTACCCTATACCCCCTGATTTTTTTAACTTCAAACTGTACTTTTTGACTTTTGTATATCTTGCTTGCAACTAATTAGTTTCAAGAACACTTTCAATTTCCAACTAATAAAAGGATTATCATTACATTTTCTCAAAAAAATGTTACATATATCCTAGGTTTTAAAATGATACTATCTTCCCTTTTTTCATGAAATAGATTTTTTTAGAAAAAGGCTGGCAAATATTATGATAATAAAGATTTCGGGCAATCCTTCCCATCTTTACCAATAAATAATAAGCCCGGAAAAAAGGCCACAACTTTTTAAAAATTAAAAATAGGATAAAGTCTGGGAACGACTATTTAGGCACTTTGGTAGCTTGCCAGTTCACGACTTCCCAACGGCCATTGCGTTTTAAAAAGGTGCCACTGTTGAGATAGTATTGCATTTCTTCTCCGGTTGTTCCTTTCATTTTAAAAGCCACCACAGCCATGTCGTCATAGACCTTGATTTGGATATCTTCTGCGGTATAAATGGTTTTAGGTGTCGCCGGCACCTCAGTTTCAGTTTCAAAACCGGCCATAATTTCGGCTTTGCCAAAGCGGGTGCCGTTTGAACTGGTATAGATGAGGTCTTCTGCCCAGAAAGCATCGTGAATTTCCCGGTCATTGTTTGAGGCGCCTTCCATAAAGTTGTGGAGCATTTCAGTTAAGGTGTTATGATCCTGTATTTGTTGAGCAGAAATACCTTCTGTGGAAAAAAGGGAAATTATACATATCAAAAGAAGTAGCTTTTTCATTATTGTTGTTTTACTATTATCAATTAATATACTATTTAATTTGGTAAGACTGCTAAAGTGCCGAAATTAAGAAATAATAAATTAAAACTGTCAATAATACAGCCAATCCCGCTGCTAAAAACCGCAATGAATTTTTTACATAATTAAATTTCACATTCGCAATTTTTGAGAGTATAAAAATCTGTTGACCCAATTGATGAAATAATCGATCCTCATCTGTGCTTATATCATAAAAGGTTTTTGAATATTCATCTATAGAACCAAACTTTGAAATTACATCCCTGAAAAAGAAAATATTTTTATCAAACTTAGCTTCAAACCTGGGTATAAAACAGCGTATGCTGAAATAAATGGAAAGCACAATACAGGAAAACCAAAATCCTAAAAGCAAATAAATAATGATATCATTTGGAAATTTTTCCAATAAAACCGTTACACTTTGGTAAATAAAATTCAAAAGTATACCATAAAACGAAAGGATGAGTCCGGCCTTTAACTCTGATGCCTTGATCAAATAAGCCACATAATTGATGCTTCCCCAGTAATGATCGACTAAATCATCGGTGTGTTTATTTTTGATATGTGTCGCTTTTACCTCTTTTTGGGGTGTCACTTTCTTTTCCATCTTTATCAGGATTAAATAGTTAGATATATTTATTCAATTACCTCGTAAATAGTTACCGGTGCCGCTTTGTTTTTCATAGTTATCGAGCCTACTTCTTTGCAGTGGAAAGCTTCTTTAATTTTTAGATAGCATTTTTCACAAATAACAATCTGGTTGGGTTGTGCGGCATCCTGCATTCGGGCAGCGGTATTAACCGTATCTCCAATAACCGTATAATCCAACCGTTTTAAACTGGCAGAGCCAATATTTCCTGAAATCATTTCCCCACTTTTAATACCAATGGACACCTTGGGTTTAAAGTCTTTTAGTGATTCGGGTTTTGATAAACTGTTAATTTTATTGCGGATAGCCAAAGCCGCATCGATGGCACGGTCTAAGTGATAATCACCTCTAAAAACAGCCATCACAGCATCACCAATGAATTTATCGATAAAGCCTTGCTGCTCAATAATTTCTGTAACCATCACGTCAAAATAGTTGTTGATTATTTTCACTACTGTATCGGGAGGAGCGGTTTCGCTTATTTTAGTGAAACCGCAAACATCAATAAACATCACCGTGCCTTCAATGGTTTCATTGGCCATAATGGTGGTTTCATAATCCCGGCTACCCATAAAATTGAGGACATTTTCGTCCACATACATTCTTAAGATGTTGTTTTCTTTTATCGCTTGCAGGGTTTGTTTGATTTGGTTGGTGTATTGGATGGTTTTTTCAATTGTAATGTTTAAATCTTCAAAATTGATGGGTTTTGTGATAAAGTCAAAAGCACCTCTGTTCATCGCAGTTCTTATGTTTTCCATATCGCCATAAGCGGAAACAATAACCGACTTGAGCAATGGTTTTATTTCTGTGATTTTTGATAAAAGTGTGAGGCCATCCATTTCAGGCATATTGATATCACTTAAGACAATATCCATTTCAAGTTCCTCTTTAAGCTTGCTCAAGGCATCCACACCATTGATGGCAAAGTAAAACTCATATTCCTTTTCCCTAATTTGCCTTCTGAATTTTTGTTTGATTAGGGTTTCCAAGTCTGTTTCGTCGTCAACTACAAGTATTTTTGTCATAATGCAGTATTTTTAAGTTTTTCTTTCAAAAGATTAAAATCTAAGGGTTTGGTTAAAAAATCGTCGGCACCCAGTCTTTTGGCGGTATTAAAATTTTCTGCATCGCCATAGGCGGTTATCATCATCACCACAGGTGGCGGTTTGAGATAGGTGGTTTTAATTTTTTCTAATAAATCGAGTCCGCTCATGCCAGGCATGTTAATGTCTGATAATATCAAAACAGCCTCATGCTCGTTATTGTCTAAGTATTGTAAGGCTTCTTCGCCTGAAAATGCAAAAGCAAAATTGATAGCTCCTGTTTTTATTTCTTTTCTGAATCGTTGTTGAAACAATGTTTTTACATCGTGTTCATCATCTACTACTAATATTTTCATATCACCGATTTTAAATGGATTACTCCGATTGCTCGGATTATATTTGTTGTTATTTTCACAATACTAATCTTTTAAAGGTTAAACTTTTGCTTCCAATATTTATTAATAGTGCTACTTCAAGTTGATAGGCTTTTAGATAGTTGAGCGTTTGAGAAACACTTGCGTCGTTCAATTCCGTAACTGCTTTTAATTCGACTAAAACCTTTTCTTCAACCAAAAAATCGGCTCTTCTTTTTCCAATGGGATTGGGTAGGTTTTTATAATATATGTTTTGTTCAATTTCTCTCTTAAATGAAAGTTTAGCCTCACGCATTTCATGTGCCAAGGCTCTCTGATAAATAACTTCTGGAAATCCGTTACCAAGAAATTTATGAACTTCAAATGAAGCACCTATAATTTTCTCTGTAATATCCTTATACTTTAATTCTGCCATAGTTAATTCAGTGAAATCATTTAATCATTTTAATCAATGATTGGTAGACAAATAATAAATTCTGTTCCCACATTCTGTTCTGTTTTTACTTTTAACACGCCACCATGACCTTTAGTCACGATATCATAACTCATACTCAAACCCAATCCCGTGCCTTGCCCCGTTGGTTTAGTGGTGAAAAAGGGTTGGAATATTTTATCTGCTACCTCTTTTGGCATCCCATTGCCATTGTCCTTTATGTTTATTTCTAAAAGTTTTCCAACAGTTTTGGTGCCAATTGAAACAGTTGGTTCGTAATTGGATGGGTTTTGCTGTTTTCTTTCATTAACGGCGTAAAATGCGTTTGTTAAGAGATTGAGAACCACTCTTCCTAAATCTTGAGGAATCACATTTACTTTCTTTAGACCATCTTCAAAATTGGTTATTAATTTCGCATTAAAAGCTTTGTCTTTTGCTCGCAGTCCATGGTAGCTTAAGCGTAAATATTCATCACAAAGGGCGTTGATATCTGTGGGCTCTTTGGTGCCGCTATTGCTGCGGCTGTGTTGCAGCATCCCTTTTACGATGCTATCGGCACGTTTGCCGTGGTGATTGATTTTTTCGAGGTTATGTTTGATGTTTGCAGCTATGGTCTTTGCTTCGTCGAGGTCACCTTTTTCCAGTTCTTCATTCATTTCATCGATTAACTCATTATTGACCTCAGAGAAATTATTGACAAAGTTCAACGGGTTTTGAATTTCGTGAGCGATGCCGGCTGTGAGCTCTCCCAGGCTAGCCATTTTCTCTGATTGGACGAGTTGGGCTTGGGTGGTCTTCAAATCAGCAAGGGTAGTTTTTAAAACTTTATTAGCTTTCTGCTTTAAACGATTATTTCGGTAGAGCAATAGTGCAACGAGTACAAAAATTCCCAGTCCCACCAGTAATCCATACATTCTAATTCTGCTCTTTGTTAATTCATTTTCTTTTTCTAGTTCAGACAATCGAATTTTTTGGTCAAAGTCGATATTTTGAAACTGCAAAAGCCTAGTGATGTATAAATCATTGATACTATCTAAAAGGGTTTTACCCTGCTCTAAATGAATATAGGCCAAACTGTCCTCATTTTGCTTTTTATAGATAGAAGCCAATTGAACATTACCAAGGCCAACTAGCATACCTGTATTGGTAGATTCGGCTATCTCAATGCCCTTTCGTGTATAAAAAAGAGCAGAATCCAGTTGTTCTGTCTGTTCAAATATTTCACCTAGCAGAAGTTGTGATTCCGCCAACGCTCCCAATTTAGTTTCTGAATTAGCCATTGAAATTGCCTTTTTACAGTAATTTATTGCAGAATCAAATTGTTGCTCTACTAAGTAATATTCTGATAAATTAGCATACACAACACCTGATTGAATCTGGTATGGAGATCCTTCATAATGTTTTAAGGCTTTTTGATAATATGTTAATGCAGAATCTAGTTGACGGTCATCAAAGTAATACCTCCCAATATCACGCGAGGTCAAGCTTAAAATCTTTTGATTTTGCAATTCTTCTCCAATTTTTAATGCTTGAAATAAATGAGACTTAATTTCATCATTCAACCTGGTTCTAGTATATAGGCTAGCCATTTCATAATGAATCATTCCGATAATTGACTTTCTGGCATCTTCCGGACTTTTTGAAAATGAAAAATTGGAGTATCCATAACCATTCTGCGAACTTGAAGGGTCTTCTGCAATTTTTAAGGCGTTTTTATATGATTCATAGGATGCCGGCAAATTATCTAACCAGCGATAACAGTAAGCCACTTGCTGATACGCATCTGCTTCCCATAATTTTAAATTCAGCATTTTTGCTAACTCCAATTGCTTAAGGTGATATTCTAAAGCGATATCAGAATCTGAATCCTGAAAGTAAAAACCGAGTTGTCTATTGATTTCCAAACGAATGGTATCATTTGCTGCATTTTTTAATGCTGTTTGCAGGCTATCGATGTAAACCTGGTCGTACTGTGCAAACGACACTGTTGGCATGATGAGCAAAAGGAAAATTATTGATATATTCTTCATAGTGGTATGATTATGTTTTTGGTAACTGAATAGTGAATGTAGCACCTTCATTTGCAACACTCTTCACGCTCAAGTCTCCACCGTGGGCTTTCACAATATCATAAGATAAGGATAATCCCAATCCGGTGCCTTTACCTGTGGGTTTGGTGGTAAAGAAGGGTTGAAATATTTTGTCTTTAATGTGTTCCGGAATACCCTTGCCGTTGTCTTCCACGGAAATATACAACTTGTTATTTAATTTTTTGGTGCTTACTGAAACTGTGGGTTCATAATTATCGGGTTGTTGAATCTTTTTTTCGCTTACAGCATAGAAGCCGTTAGTAATGAGATTAAGAATAACCCTCCCGATATCTTGCGGAACAATTTCTATTTTTTCCAGGGATTCATCAAAATGGGTGTTTAAGATTGCGTTGAACGATTTGTCTTTGGCTCTTAGACCGTGGTAGGCGAGACGAAGATATTCATCACATAGTGCATTAATATCAGTGGATACCTTTATTCCACTACTGCTGCGGCTATGTTGCAGCATTCCTTTTACAATGCCATCGGCACGCTTGCCGTGGTGGTTGATTTTTTCGAGATTCTCAATCACATCTTTCAGGAGGGCTTTCACTTCTTCCATATCGCCATTTTGAAGTTCTTCAAGCATTTCATCAATGAGCTCCTTACTGACTTCAGAGAAATTATTGACAAAATTCAACGGATTTTGAATTTCGTGGGCAATGCCTGCCGTAAGCTCACCCAGTGACGCCATTTTTTCTGATTGGATGAGTTGCGATTGGGTAGCTTGAAGGTCGGAAAGTGTTACCTCTAATCTTTGTTTTTCGGCAAGGAGTGCAGCGGCTTGCGTTTCAGATTGGGCAAGATCGGTATATCGCTGATAGGCAAATGTAAACACATTGCGAAAACGACTCAGGATTGATTTTTGATGTTCGGGCAACACGCCAAAATTTGAAATTCCAATGGCACCTTTACCGAAAGCATACAGGATATAAGAGACACTATCAGTATTGAGTAATCGGGGGTCATCTTTTTCTCCATTATTTCGTCGCATATCTATGAGGTCTTGTAATTGCTGTCCTTCTAAGACCATTTCAGAATACCCATCGGTTGTTGCAATAATATCTTCCAGCTGTTCTTTTAAAGTAGGGTCATCTTTATAGGACATTTGCGTTACCGTACCGCCCATTTCGTGTGAATAATCAAAATCTGAAAAGGTTAAACCATCGCCATTATCTATATCAATAATTGAGTTGCGGATATTCGTAAAGCCCAAAGCCAACAACTGTTCATACAACGCCTGGGCAACCTCGAGCATGTCATCAGATTTATTTAAACCAAGCGCAACGGAACGTACTTTTTCCAGTGAAGCTTCAATTTTTGCTTCCATGGCTTGTGCTTCGGCGTTTGCCATATCGGTATATCTTTTATAGGCGAATGTAAATACATTTCGAAAGCGTTTTAAAACCTTTTTTTGAGTATCGCTTAAAATTCCAAAATTGGAAATCCCAATGGCACCGTTTCCAAAGGAATAGAGGTTATAGGTTAGATGATCGGTTTTGTGTAATCGTGGATCATCTTTTTCGCCATTTCTTATTCGTGTCTCAATGAGTTCTTCTAACTGTTTTCCTTTCAGTTCAATTTCAAAAAAGGCGTCATTACTGGATTGCACCTTTTTGATTTGTTGTTCAATAACAGGATCGCCATAGTATGAAAACTCTGTAACAGCGCTTGACATATCGTGGGAATAGTCATAATCTAAAAATGTCTCTGTAGCGTCGTTGTGTATGTCTATTATCGCATTACGCATCTCTGTAAAGCCAAGCTCCAGTAATTGCTCGTATAGAACTTGAGCAATTTCCAGCATATCATCAGAATTTTTAAGGGAGAGTGCTACTGATCTCACTTTTTCAAGTGCCGCTTCAATTTTTGATTCCTGTGCTTGCGCTTCTGCATTCTTAAGATCTAAAAAGCGTGTATAGGCTTGTTCAAAGACTTTTGCAAATCGCGGAAGAATTTCAAGCGATTCAAAGGGTTGCAAGGCAGATACCAATATATACCCATTTTTGAAAGACGCACCATAATCAATTTCCCAGGCTGGCGCTTCGGGCATTGGTGTGTTGTTCGACTCTAAATCTTTTAAAACTTTTTGTGCTGATGGTAAGTTGAAAATAGCATCAAAATGTTCCTTTATAAAATGCTCCGGAATTTCTACTGAAAACAGCTCTGTTCCTTTTTTCCATTCATCATATCGGTACTGATGAATATAATCCAGGTCCACAGGGACTATAAAAGGCGTCATCATGCCAGCACCCGGAATACTGTGCCATTGTTCAACATGGCCCTCGTGTTTATCGCAAAAAACAATTCCCGTAGCAAATAAATCGCCATCAAAACGCCTTAATTGGGTGAACATTTCAGTGGTAACAGCACTAAAATCGGTGCTAGATTGCATCCCCATGGATTGGGATCTCACGCGCTCCAATGCCGCTTCTATTTGTGCTTCTTTGGCTTGTGCTTCTGCTTTTTGGAGATCGAGGAAGCGAGTGTAGGCTTGTTCGAAAACTTTTCCAAAGCGCATTAAAATAGCATTTTCCTCTTCAGAAAATGGAATGCCGTTAAAGTTTTCTATATATAATCCGACAGTATCTAATAGTACCGTTGAGATGGCCAAGCCTTCAAAGCCAAAATGGGTGGTTTTGGTTTCTTCAGGTAAATCCGGGATAAACTGAAACAGGTCTTTATAAAATTTATTTTTTTCTTCAAAACCTAATTGATTGGTAAAGAAATTTTGTCCTGTTTTCTTGGCTTCCATAAAGTTATTCCAATGTGCACAGTCAAAATAGGGCAATACAATCTTTGGAAATACAGCATTATGGTCGGCCAGCCAAATATGCATGTCTTCATTTTCTTTATAATCTAATATAAAACCGGCATGGTCAATAGCGACCTGCAAATGCACGAATTGGTCATAAACGACCTGGATAACTTCCTTGAGCTCATCACTTTTATGCATAGCCATACTTCGGCTTCTTACACGTTCTATTGCTGCTTCAATTTCCAGTTCCCGCGTGCGTTCTTTGATTTTTTCTTCAAGCTCCAGATTCTTTCTTCGGAGACCCTCCATTGGCAAAGACTCTTCTTCAGACACATTTGAGTCCGGAGTGGAACCGTGAAAATGGGTGACCAGCCATTTTTCCTCAATTTTTTCCAGAATTGTTGAAAGTCGAGCCTTATAGCGGTAATCATTTTTCCGATCGTGCATTTGAAATTCTTCAACAATCAAATAGGACGCTCCATCTTGAAGGGATTTGCTTAAAATAGGATTCCGGGTAATTTCAACAGGATGGTTTTTCAATTGTTCCGACTGGGTTTCGGCCATTTTTAATAAATCATGGATGCTCAAAAAGAACTCATGGGCAGCTGTGCCATATCCTATGAAGGACTTATTTACAATTTTTTTGAGGTCTTCTAAAGGTTTACCGTAAAAGAAGATTTCAATCATTCTCTCATAAACTGATTGTGCCTCAGTAATTTTATGTTTTTTTTCCATTTTCATTTTGTTGGAATTTCAATGGTGAACCTGGTGCCTGACTTTGTGCCTGGCAGTCCTTCATTGAGAATATTTTTGAGGATGTTTCTAAAGAATTTAATCATTGATTTTACTTTAATTTGTCCCGTTAGGGACTTTATCTCGGTAGCATTTTATGTGTTTAATTTGTTTTTTGTGCCTTTAGGTACAACATATATTATAGCACAGATTTTAAAATATAGCGTTCATCAAATTCAATATTGAATTCTTTTAATAATTGTAAATAT